>Ga0126342_10000950_pt1:0-32500 | contig 37268 bp, 29 predicted proteins | sample Cyp1metagenome_FD_92528 | JGI IMG/M metagenome (GOLD analysis project Ga0126342, IMG submission 92528) | Coral microbial communities from Lord Howe Island, Old Settlement Bay, Australia - Cyphastrea 1 metagenome | ecosystem: Host-associated > Invertebrates > Cnidaria > Coral ... | reverse complement strand
ACATGTTTACACCCTTTCAAGAATTGAACTGGTTTAGCGGCATACCTTGTATCCTGGAGAATTGACGATTCCTGGAGAACATCATATGAATGGCTGCAAAGATTTCTTGCCAACCATGTCGCGAAAATAGGAAAAACCCGATGTTGCCAACATTTTACTGTTTTTTTCTCATTGCTTTCACAAGTAAGTATGCAATAAGACTTGTTGGATCTTGGACAACAAAGGTTCAAGCATATTTTCTTACCCCTAATACCAGTTAATCATATCCCATTCTACCCCAGGTGGATAGATCTCACCCAGTCGTTAAGGCCAAAATCCCCGTCATCGCGGCCACGATCTATCGTAGGCCAGGTCCCGGGTGGTGTAGCTTTGGACACGCCCTTGAAACGGGATGGAAATGGACATGTTGACCCTCAAGAGTCACTAAAAGAGGTACAGATCTTCACCCAAAAATGAAGGGTTGCGAGACATTTTCAAGCCACTTTAAGATGGGCGACAGATGCGACGGCCAAATTTAGGATCCCACACATGATCAAGAATGGAGAAGGGTCGTTGTTTGATGTTTCTTGATGACCAACAGGACCTTTCATGATGGCAAAGTGCCTGCCTACGACACCAAGTTGGACTGGGCAGCCAACTTTGCCCAGCAACTTGGCTAGAAAATCAACCAATCGCCCCAATGGCACCAAGATTTTCAGTGGGATCATAAGTATTGACACATATTGATACATCATATATTTTCTTGATCCTGTCAGGTTTTTAATTCTGATAAATCTTTGAACGCTGCCTTAAAATACCAGGACATCAACCAGACATACAGAGGAGCCTCCCATCGTCCGGCTTAGGATGCTGGGGGTGAATGAGAGCGAAGGGTTCAAGGAGGCGGTGCGTTTGTACCTGATGCTTCATGCGGATCATGAAGGTGCGATCCCAATCCCAGCGGCATAGTCGGGGCTCGGGAACTCCTGTGCGAAACAGATGAGAACCTTCAACAAATGCAAGACGCGGAAAAAAGCTGAGACCATCGCGGAAAAAAGCTGAGACCATTTGGAACATCACTGGATTGTTGGCATGTTGGCAACTATGGTTTCTACATGTTGAAGAAATCCATGTGAGATACTGTACCTCCCGGCCTGCAAGAACCCAGCTAGAACCCAACAAAATGAGGTATGGTGGTATGGTAGTGCCACCACCCTTACTTTTGATCCGCGAGATTAGCCAAGTTTGCAAATCCGACCCCCAAAAAAATGATTGAAACGCCCATCCAGATGATCCAACTAGAACCCATCAGAAGCCAATGAACAATAATTATCAAGGAACTCCACAAGAATTTAGGATCTTATACAAAGTATATCATTACATTTATGTTCTCAAAAATATGTTGCCAACAAGTTGAGTCGGTATTTTACAGTAAGTATACTTCATTCTAAATTATAAATATTTATAAATTAATATAATAAGTGAAGTTCACCACACCAGGACTTCCCCTGTTCAGTTGCCGTTGTTTCCGCGTCGAGTCACGGCCAGGTGGCAACGTCTCGGCGCACGCGACCCACCTGGTGGGCTCGGCCTTGAGCGATCCGTACTACGCCTGGGCTGCGGGGCTCTGCGGCCTGGCGGGGCCCTTGCACGGCCTGGCCAACCAGGAGCGAGCCACATGGGTTTTTTAAAGCCAAAATGGGAAAAAAACGTGGGAAAACACATGGGGAACTGTTATGAAATGTTGGGATAGATCGAGATTCATCAAAATATATCAAGAAAAACGATGGGTGTAGAGATATATGATGTAGAATCATGTGGGAGTGGAGTCAAATGTGATGAGATGTTCTTTGTGCTCTTTCGTTTGAAAAGGGGATGATGGTCGAAGTGCGCAGAGCTGAAACAAGTCTATGAGCAGGAGTTTTATGGAAGACCAGGACATGCAAAAATGCGAAGCACCGGCTAACCCGTGGTTTTCCGTAAAATTATCTAAGTATTGTTAAGTTACTGGAGAGCAAAGTGGCACAACCAGATTCTTTGCTCAAATGTACTCTTGGGATTTGTGTTTTTTGCTTACCAGCTAAGCCACTTGGAGAAAAAATCGCTGCCATCCAGTGCTGCTGAGCCAGGAGTGTTTGTCCTGGCTCTTGGATGTCCAAAAGCAGCTGCATGGGCAGAAACCCACCAAGGACGTTTGGTCGATGGATTTCTGCGACATCCTAAAGATAGTGTAGGAAAGATACTGAGAAGAGCTGGCCATGAACTAAGACGTGTTGAAAACTAGAGTTTTTGAGACATAAATTTGATCATTGAATCATATCTTGGAAAAAACAGCTGGAAACAATGCGTAGTTAGTGGTATGGGAGTCCACGCGAAATAACGGAGGCAATGACTCGCTAGTCATTGGGTGGTCCTCCGTTTGTGGCACGGGATCGTTCAGATATTGAGGGCCAACTACAGAAAGTTTAGGCTCCACATGTGGTACATCATACTACTATAGTCCGTGTCATGTTACATGTTGCATACCCAATGATAACTATAATTCACAATCATATACCTGACAAAAAATAGCATGTCCCATTCTTACTTATAGTTGAATTAAGAATTCAACTCCAATACTAACGTGCCCATACAATTATTTCCATCACAAAATGTATGAGTAAGGAATGTTGATTAATTATATAACTAGAATTATTCTACTCTGATTTCCATACTGTTTCCATACTATTTAACTAACATCCGCAAAAAAAAAAAATCGTCCTCAGCTGCCAGGAGCTGATGACCGACTTTGCCAACAAGACCCTGAAGGTCCGGCGATTTTTCACATGGATTAAACTATTGAACCATTAAAAAAACACCAAGAAAGATGGGGTTTTAATGAAGTTTTAGCCATGTTTTAACAGGGGATTCGTAACCACCAAGCAGATCTCCAAGCAGATCTGGGACTGGATCGAGGATCCCCAACGGCGATCAGATCGGGTTTTTTGAAAAACCACCAAGCAGGAAGTCTATGGTACTTGGTGGTAAGATTCAAGCCATTGGAAACATCACCAGTAGCCACATGTAGCCAACAAGAATACAGTGAAGGGTTTGTGTTTCCAAATCCGGTAGCACCATTTCGCCAGTGTCACTTTGGGAACAGCAGTTAGTGACGTGACAACTTCCAGCCTTGGCCTTGCATAGGGACAGTTACCCCAAAGGTCGCTACGCCAGCTACTATCCCCATCATATGCGTACGCATACCGTAAGACGGACGCATACATACTATATATACTATGCAGTAATATATTTATATACGTGCAGTTATTCTGGTTGGTGGCTTGGACCATTTTTGATTTTCCATAATAATAGCTACGGATTCAATCCTTCCCAACTGACGAACTCCATCATTTTTCAATATGGTTAAAAACCACATAAAACCAGATTAGGTAATTAACCATCATTAACCATTAATATTAACCATTATATAATATTCACTCAATTCACCAACATTAGTAATTATGATAGTTATTAACCATCATTAACCATCATTAACCATTAATATTAACCATCATTAACCATTAAGTCACTTGAGTCATCGTTGAGTCTATGTCCAGCCGCAGGAAGGCAAGGTCATCCCAGGCTTTGGCCACGCCGTGCTGAGTCACTTGACAATTCGGAAGGGGAAATTGAAGTGGAGGTTAACACAACTCGTATACTACGTTTATCTAAAGTTTATATGATTTTACATGTAGTTTCTATAGGTTTATACTAAGTTTATAGTTTATCCAAAACTTTTTGATACTTTTTGTGTTTGTCTTAAACTTGAGTCAACCAAATCGAACTTCGTATTAACCCACTTCGCAATGGTTGTTGTTTGATGTTGTTTGAGGTTGTATGGTTGGCTTTAAGGATTCTTGCAACTCAAAGGATTTCGTTTTTTTCTCTTTCCGAGTAGATCTTTTCAACCAGTTTGTCTTGGTTTGGTTTCACTGTGAAATTACATATTTGTATGATTATAATATATATATATATACATATGCATTTGTTGAGTTAGGACCAGCTTTTCCACATGATGTTGCTCCTGGATTCCGAGGAAACACAGATCCACGATACATGTTGGAACGTGACTTTGCCTTGAAGCACTGCGCGGATGATCCCCTGTTCCAGTTGGTCGTCGCTGGGCGTGCACAAATGTGCCAAGACACAATGGCCATAGAGTGTTTTCCTACGTTGCGGATGGAGTTTGTAGTGAACTAGGGGATGTGTTTGTTATTGTTTGTTATTCTTTCTTGTTATTCAGTTGGTTCAAGAGAAATCATGCACGTCACCATGGTTTGGACATTGCGTTGGACATCTGGAAAATGAAAATCCAACAGATGAAGCAGCGCTCCCGGTCCCAGGACGCATGCTATCAAGCCATTCCTCCCGTGCTCTTGAAGCAAGGCATGACGGCAGGATGCGGAAAGATGTGTTTGCACATCCACAGTGAGAGTTGTATTCCAAAAGCAAATCTGATCAAATCTGACAGTCTGGAATTTCTAGACGGACCCAGAGCGAGTTTGAGGGTTTGCCATCATTTTCAGATGTTTTCACTGAATAATTGTTCCTGCAAGGTCAAAGCTACAAAACCTTCAGCAGTTTCATGTTTTCTTCTTCTTATCTTGACTGAGTCTGGGTCGCCCAGAAATCTTGCCAGGCAAGGTCAAGAATCCATATCCCAACGTCGATGCCCATAGCGGCCAGCTGATGTATTTTTATAACCTTCGCCACTGGGACGCGGAACAAGTTACCTAAGGGGACCTAATTTGGGGACCCAAGAGACGCAGAGCTGGTTAGAAGCAGATGCTACTGTAATGTCCGGTATATAATTATATGGTATAAATATGTTTATAAATTACTTTAAATTAAAAAACATGTCATAGATGAAGCCATTGTGTCTTAGACAGTGAAATATGTAGTGAAATCACTATGCAATGATGTTTGAGCCTCTTATATTTACACGTATCGGATTGAACCTTCTCCAAGGTCCCACGGGATGAGCCAGTCCTGTTTGGGATAGGGAGGATGATTTTCCAAGTGACTGACTCAGATTTTTTTTGGCTGAAACAAACACCAGCATTTATAGTGGATTTACCTATTATAAATGGTGGTTTTCCATTGGTTTTCCATTGGTTTTCCATTGGTTTTCCATGGCGAACTGTTAGTCATAACCAGCCAGCAGTCTCTTTCGAAAAGTTCGACCAGCCGACCAGAATTCTTAGGCCGAAGTCTCGGGAATCGCCCAAAAAATCGTACCAGATCGTACAATGTGGTGCCCCCTAGATAGTTAAGTTGGCTTATAACTCCAATAACTGTGGTTTATGGTACTTATAACTATAGTTAATGGGGTTTATAAACCAATTCATAACTGGGTCGTACCAGAACGTACCATCATCGTAGCGTCCCCAGGAGAGCAGAACTTCTATACGGTGGTCTTCGCGGTGTCCCGCACCATGGGCGTCATGGCTCAGTACATTTGGTCCCGAGCTGCACCTTGGCGGCCAGCGGGCGGCGTTGCGGCTGGCTGAGAATGGCAATGAGAATGGCAGGGTTGAAACGAGGGGGGGTGCGGTATAACTGTATACCTGATTATACCTGATGTATTATAATATATAATATTATATGAAGATAACAGAAGCAACAGACTGCAGGAGCAACAGACCTTGGGCATTTTTGGGCTAGAATGAGACCTGGATTCTTAAAATCATTTGCTCAATAGTTTCTATATGTTTCTATAAATCCGGCATTTGCCCACATTCTTCGAGTTTTCCTATGCTTTCCCCGTTCTTCAACGACGCGTTTTTCATGGGTTTCCCTCCCAGCGCTTCGCCAGGTGAATTTGCCCATCGAGCGGCCCAAGTCGCTGCCGCTGGACGATCTGCTGAGCTTGGCCAAGAAGCACCGCTGGCAACGGCCAAAGGGCAACGTCTCGGACCAGCAGCACCTGGCCGGGAGGGATGCCATGGGGATGTTGGGCCAGGTGGTGATTTTGTTGTATTTATATTGTATTATATATTAATTAACAGGGATTGGTAAATGTCCCATTTTTGGGATATTGGACACCACCCTTTAATGGCCATTATAGATGATACACCTCATGGTTTGGTGATGACCCATGATTAATAATAGTAGTTACTGTAAAATATATTCATATTGAAAATTCATATGGACAATTATTTGGAGAATATACTTGGGATATAAAATCAACTTGATCTTTGGGTGCCTTTGGAAATGGCGATGAATTGCCCCCCCAATGGCTATTTCATGGGGAAAAAATGATATGGCGATCATCTACTGGAATTGGGGGGTACCCGTACCCTATTGTCAGACAGACCGATATATGGTAACATATAGCAACTCCCCAAAAGATCAAACTATTAAATTAATAATAAATCTACCATTACCACTATACTTTGGGATTGGGTGACTGACTTTTCCGCATTCTTCTTGGCAGTGCTAGGACCTAGGATGACATTCAGGATGGTGTGTATCCAGATGATTCGATGATGACCTGTTGCTGTTGGGGTCAAACATGCAAGGAGTGATAGGGTTGCTGTTGAAGATTAATGGGCTTCAAGTTGGAACTTGGTTCCAACTTATATAACTACCCTTTGTAGAAGTCTGAGCTGTCAGGGAAGCGTCCAACCTTGGTCCTCCTGCACCCAGGTAGGCCACCCATGAGCGCTCTGAACGCAGTGAATTTTAAGACACCTGCGACATCAGAACGCGATTTTCTCAGTCTTTGCCAGGGCTCCGCAAGGGAGACATTTGGAGACTGAGTTGGAACGCGATTTTGAGCGACTGAAAAGGGCCCAGAGCTGCGCCATTCTGGGATGGGTATCTGTGGAACCATCTTGGGATGAATGTCATGGCATTGGTGCTCAACCTTAAGGCTTTGATACGTGGAAACCCAAGGATTCCAAGGATGAAGATTTAGCTGTTTGGGGCAAGGTCTGCCCGAGTTCTCAGTTTTCAGGTCACTCCAACACTAACCAAGACTCCATGATGTCAATGGAGATGGGCCTATGTGCTAAGACTCATTTCCAGGTTCCCAGTGGGGTTCGGACTTCCAAGATTCCAATCTTATGTTATGACGGGCAGGACATCATCCAAGACTACTTGAGGGGGTTGCAGGTTCCAAGCCTGCCAAGGCTTGGTTATTAACTATGCGGAGCCGAGTCTGGCCGCTGGCACTGCGGTGCTGGGACTGGGTCTGGTGGTGCTGCCACTGCTCAGCAAACTGAACAAATTGAAGTCTGAGGAGATGTTCCAGCACCCTGAGCTGCAGCTTGTGGGATCTGAATCTTGAGGATGCCTTGGTGTTTTTTGATGTCCTAATGCTTAAGCCCGAAAGTCTAAACATGAAGGAATGCAACGATATTACGACCCAAAGGAAATCAGGTAGAAGTGGCTGGTAACTGGATGAAGTTGTTCAACTTAAGACTTAAGTTAGACCAGATATCGATGCTCATGTTTTCAAGTGGGTTCAAGTGGGTTTGACTACGACTTGCATTGACTTTGGGAACTTTGTTTCAGGCTTCGCAGAGTTCATCCCAGTAGCTGGTTTGGCATGGGCAGGTTCAATGATTTTTCTTCGGTGGAACTCACCAAATCATGTACACCATATGCAGCAACCGCCCCAGAAGATACAAAAGTGAAACCCTACTTACTTACAATATTGATAATGATATTATAATAATTACATGCTCTATCTATCTCTATCTTTTTTGGGGTTTCTAAATGGTGCATTTTAGCCATACCAAAAGCCAGCAACTCTCAGAGCGTCTTGCGTTTTTACATTTGTTTCAAGGTACAAGTCTCATGGCGAGACGAAGCTTGGCTTTAAGGTGATGAAAGAACTGGAGTTAATTGGAGTTATGGTGAAATAATTCGAACATAGCTGGGGTAAAATATGGTGAAATCCTGGAGGTTTTCAGCGAAATCTTCGAAGTAAATGGGGGGTTTTCCAGCCATGGAGCTGATGACACCAGAGGGTTGGGAGGTGATGGATTTTCTGAGTTTGTTTGTAGTCGAGTCATGTCGAGTCATTTTCAAGGGGTTGAGCTCTGATTTCAACAGGATGTTGACTATTTGATGTAGCTTCTGCTGTTCGCCCCCCACCCGTGCATACTTGGAGTTTGTAGTGGTATGGGAATGCATGTAGTTGAGCACTGGGTTTCCTTCGGCTTCCCATCTGGAAAGACAAGCGCTGCTGCTATTTGCTGCTGCTAGTTGGTCTCTTGATGCTGACTCCGTGTTCATGGTCTTATGGCTTTCTATTCAGTCTCCCACCCTTCAATAATCTTCAATATTATTAGATTTCAGAGTTTTTCACTAGGAAATTTGAACAGTGTCCATTGATCACCATACTCTTTGCAAAAATTACTTGGCCAATTCTTGACACGCCCTACCCTCCCCCACAATGGTAGTGGTTCCCACGAGGAATCCCAAGCAGCCCCTGCGTCTCTTCACGGAGTCAGAGCTTCGACAACGGATGGGCTCATTGGACGCGGACAGTGTGGCGAAAGAGATTGTGATGAGCAACTGGACAGAACCGAAGCCATGGGACTGACCATGGGACTGGTGGGGGCTCTGAAAGTCATGGTATGTCATGGGCCAACTTAGGGTGGGAAAGCAGTGTGTCGATCTTGGACTGGATCCAGAGGCGAGGACCTTGCTTCATTTCTTGATAGTTTATGCCCAGCATCCAAGCTACTGGACCTTAGCTTGAAGGAGTTGGCTGGGTCTCAATCGATTTTTCACATTTATTTTTAGATTGATGCCATTTTGGAATGTACTTGCATGGAACTCAACATGTTTACTTGTAACTTATATCATATCTATAAGTATGTTAAATCTTGTAAATATACACAAATCTTGTAAATATACACATATTATATCATATTATAGGGTAATGCAAACCAATTTCACTTCACTGGGACGTGGCACATTTACTTCGTCCATCTGTGTCCTTTTTCGCCTTAACAGCCACGCCGCCTTAGCCGCCTTAGGCACGGAAGAGTTAGATGAACACATGGAGGTTGGCTACCTGGATGTACCTGGTGGTTTGCAATCAAACGAGAACTAACAAGGTGGTATGTATATTATACGTATATTAATATCTATATATATGATTATATATATATATATACATACACACACACATATATATATTTATATATAGCGAGTGAATGGAAAAAATATATTTATATATATAATTAATGCAAATACGATATATATATATATATATAAGTTTTTGAAGTTATAAATCAACCGAGAGAGCTTACGAACTGGGGCACCACCTTGCAGGGTGTGACCCCAAAAATGTCCTCGACCATCCAGGCAGTTTCACCAAGAGTGAATGGCAAGGCCAAACAAAAGAAGTTTTGAGGTGTTTTCAGCTTGCCATGCAGCAGTGTTTCTGGGTTTTGGACATATTTTGCAGGCCTGCAGCATGGATGAGACTGATGATGAGGCTGGATCCAAATGTGGTTGGATCATGTTGGATCTATAGATCATGTTTGCACGATTTGTGTTGGAACTCGTCTCCTCGTCCATGATATTTTCAGGGGGGTGGAACTATTGTATGAAATATTTTTTTTTTTAAATGGGGACCGAAGCTCCTCTGGCAATTTGCAGGGGGTGTGTTTTAGGGCCAACACGGTGGGAAAGCCATTGTCAACTGACAGCAGCTCTGCCAGTGACTCCACCATTTTTCCCATGAGATCCAATACGCTAAACTGCCAGTGGTTCTAAGATGTTCTAAGGGGAGTAAAGAGGGAAATCGGATTAAAGATGACTGCTCCCTATTAGGCTTTCCTATGTTATGGATCCTGCTTGGTCGTTTCGGTTTCATTTCTCACTTACGACCAATGCACCAGAGTGATTCAGTCTCTATAGGTCGCCGAGACTTGATTCGGAAAGCGGTGAAAGGCGAATGGAAACAGTGCCTGTGTAAATTGACATCACCACTTTGCTGGATTGGAACCAATATTATTTCTAATAGTGGTTGCACAAACATGGTGCGTTGGATCCAATTCTACAGATAGTTCACTGATTTTCCCATTAAAAAAAGGCCATTTCGTTCGGGGATTTCCCGCCGTTCCACCCGCATCCACCCGCTAGGTGGGGCGCATCCAGAAGTGGCGCGACTCAGTGAATGCCAATTTGCGCAGCCTGCAGAAGCGCTCGGCCCTGGCATTTTTGGGTTTGCCACCTGACTCGAGACTTGGCGATAAACAGGGATTAGATTAGTTGTGATCAGCTTTTGGTAAAAATGATCTAAAACACTGTTTTAAATATCTTAAAACTGGTTTAGACATTTACAGTTTATAAAGCCGTCCCAGTTATTTGACCACAACTGGTGTCCCCGGGGATTGGGGACCTGGAAAATTGCATCGAAAAGTGACCCTTTCAACGCTACCAAGGAGCATGAACGTGTCTTGGCTGCGGTGCTTCGCACAGTGTTGGTCATGTCTTTGCGATTCGAATGATGGCAGTGTGATTGGTGATCTAGGCAAGACATATTTACATATCTGGTTGGTGGTTTCAAACATGTTTTATTTTCCATTTCATATATGGGATAATCCTTCCCATTGACTTTCATATTTTTCAGAGGGGCTAAAACCACCAACCAGATATATATTTGTCTAAGCAGTGACGATTCCAGAACAATTGCAGTATCTAAGATATTACCAGACAGATATCTATGATATTATGATACATATCTATGATAATGGAATGGCAATATATCTATGATAATGGAATGGCAATTATATAGATCTATATGGTATCTATATTCCCAGAATCATCTGATTTCTTTCATGGCACCAACGTCCATCTTTTTTTTGTTGACCATCTCCAGGACATTAATGCGGTGTACAAGAAGATGGCTTTGGAGCTGCATCCTGACAAAGGAGGTGATCCTGAGAAATTCCAGGAACTGCAAGAGATGAAGGCAGCTGGGCCTGCTGGGCCAGGGCTGGGGGCGCTGTGCATCCTTTTTGTTGAATCAGTTCTGAAGCTTTCTTTGGGATGGTGATGATGATGATGATGATGAAGAAGAATCATGAACCATGATCCATCTCTCCCATTCGGGCAGCAGCTTCAGCACACCTCTCCAGGAACGCCTCACGGAGATTGAGAAAGAGGAGGGTGACGGTGAGAAGAAGGACACCGTCGACGATCCCGAAGAAGAGGACAGAGCCCCTTTTTTTAAGACAAAATCAAAGGTGATAAGGTGGAAACCAACCTGTAACCCCCACCATGTTCGATGGGTTTGGGGTTTTGAGGTAGTTCTTTTTTCTAGGAAAATCCACCATGGCGGTTAAATAAATCTTAGAACCCCCCTCCAAGATTCATGGGAAAAGATGGGCTTTCTGGGTAGGTTGCTTCCCTTGGGGCCCATAGATGGGGCCATGGTGACAGGAAGCGAAGAAACAAAAAGAAAAAGAGGAGGAGGAAGAGAAGAACCGCAACTGGGCCTGTAGCCACATCCACAGACATTGTCTATACAGTCTATTAACACATTATTTTACACGTTCATGTCATTTCATGTTTGGCATATTTAACAAACCAGTTGCTGACCACGTCGTCGCGTTTTGAACAACGAAGCCAGTAGCGTTTTTGGCTGGGCTGCCTTACAGGGATGATTACAAGTGACACCACAGACAGCTCCTACACAACCCATTACCCTCTGGTAAATAAACAGTTGGACCCTGAAAATCACCCATGTTTAATGGAAACTAGTCTTCCAACCCCGATGAATGCCAGGGTCTATGTTAATTTACCAGAGGGTATATGCGACTAGAACCAGAATCATCATTATCATCATTGGCATCTAGAACTATCGAAAGCAGTCAACAAAAAAAACATGCAAAAGTCATGTTAGTTGGTGAAAACCTATGTTGGTTAATTAAATTATCTTAAATCCCCCATTTCAATGACCTTGGTTTCCCACTTTCCCAGCATCCCCATGCAGGTCTCCCTCCCAACGAGCGCGTGAAGAAGCTGCGCATGGACGTGCACGACAACACGGTGCGCCTATGGGAGAAGGCAAAGAAGTCACGAGACGAGATCAGTGGCGAGAAGGCTTTGCCACTTAGATGGCAACAAAAATCATGGACATGTTGATCTCAAAACCGGGGTTTAATATAGTTTTATATAGTTTTCAGGGATTTATGATGATTTCATGGATGTAAATGAGATATATGACAATTACTAAATTAACCTTTGGTGATTTAACGTAGCTATGGAACATCACCATGTTTTAAAGGTAAATTATCATTGTCATCATCTAAAGATGGACCATTTTCTATCTCAACTAAACAGAGGGTCCTTCCATGATTTTCCCTGCTATTAACCTCCATTTAGTACGGGGAATTCCCAGTTAGCCATGTCTGATTAACCAACATGGGCGTCTTTGATTTAAGGATTTCGGGGAAATGTAATGTTTTTTTTATCAATAATAATGAACGGATCTTGCGAGACAATAATGAATGGATCTTGTGAGATGAAATTGTGTATATACTGGGAAAGGAATCAGCGGATTCTCATCATCAAACAATGGGGATGTTGTGGGTATGGCCCGCATTGACGAGCATTTTTTTTTTCCGGGTTGAAACCCTTAGGGACTGAATAAAAAACCTGGAATCAATCAACACTTTGCACTTGGATTCTATGATTTTTACAGGTTAAGAAAACTCCCAGAGGCTATAGATTTGACCTCCATGGGCTTGGGGGAAACCTCAGGAAGGCCAATGCACAGCCTGCTCTGAACATTTTGCGCCTCTTTGTGGAACGCTTCGTGGCGAATGAGATCAAAACCCTCCGTGACTTGCCCATGGCATTTGCGCAAAGGGCGTAGAAAGGGGCTTTGACAGTCCTAGATTCCTAGATATATGTTTTTTTGATAATGATCTTTAACAACTTTCTGGATGACCCATGCCCAAAAGTAACAGAGAGCGATTTCCATTAGGGGAAGCCCAAGGCCATGACGACACTCGTGGCGCCGAAGCCAAGCTGCGAAAATTTCTGAAGCAGGGCGCGGAGATTCTTTGCGTGTCGGCCCTGGCGGATGTCCAAGCGCTCCTTGGTGATGGTGGGGGTAAGGGGGGTTGCTACGTCGTGGATCATTTGACCAAGTTACATTTGGGATCCCAGGGGGACTTGCTCAGTGAGATTAATGACTTTCGTAGGATGATCCGGTGGTGTTCACCCCAGGTGAAACGGTTGGACTGTCGCGCCACAGGGGAGCCGCGGGGATACCCAGGACACTTTCCACGCTGGCTATGCACTTCAACTACCGCCTGATCGCACGGAGCGGCTCCCCGGAAACTTGCCACAACGGGTTGCATCACCGACGTATGGGAACAATGTATTGGTTTGATGGTTTGGTTGTTCCAACCAATATTTGATGGAAAATTCCGTTCAAATTGAAATTCCCCGTGTTTCCCATGACGTTCCGATTTACCTCTTGTAAATGGTGCTTTATTTTGGTGTTGCACAGTGGTGCCCCTACTTGAAATTGGTTAATAACCCTCATTATCATATAGATATATCATTATATCATGAAAATTCTTGATAACTCATGATATATCTATACCACAAATATCGATAAATCCCAGGTCACCTATAGGTCACCTATTTCTAGACCAACTAATTCTGGGGCACCCCCTTGTAGAAGCTCCCGATCTCCGCACCAAGGAGATCAAGAGCAAGTGCGCAGCGCTGCTGGAAGCCGTCGGGGAAGTGCCACAGACCGTTGAGAGTTTCCTGCAACGTCTGGAAGCAGATTTGGCGGATCAGAAGGTGGCCTTGGAGTGGATCTTTTGGGAATGACTTGGGGTGATTGGATGATTGGATTTTCATGTTGGACTGAAATTTAAGGATAGTTCCACTGTTCCACTTTGTTCGAGGATACCCCAGCACTGCAAAAAAATCATCCTCTGGTCAATCATGGCATTTCTGCTGCTGAGAATAGATGATTTTTTGGGCTCGTTGAAACCACCAACGAAAATTGTCAAATGCCAGCGTTTTTGTGTAGTTCAAACCATTAAATGTTCAGGCCGAACGTCTCTTTGTTTCTTGTAGATTGTAGATTCCCCGGATGGGCGTGAAATCCTCTCTATTGAACCTTCTGCTGCTAGATTCACTTTGCATTCTGCGCCAAAAATGTCGTACAGATGTCATGTATCGACCCAGGAAGAATTGCTGACACCCCTCAAAAAGCTTGGTACTATCCCTATGTCTATTAGGTCAAGCCGTGTTTCCTTTCCTTTCAACTCCGTTTTCTCTCACAGATTGTGATCAGCTGTTCTAGGTCATCCATGTTTGGGGTATCATCAAAAGGCAAGGCCCAAATTATGATAGAAAAGTCAACTATCATCAGATACAGTATCCCAGTAGAATAGTTGTAACATTTCACTTGTCTTTATGTGTTAACTCTTGACCTAGAAAAAGGCAAACAATGCCATTATTTGAGTAGGAGGCCTATCTTATCCATCATAATGAATCATAACTACGGGGGTTACCCTCTGGTAATTTAACATAGCTATTGAAAATGGCCCATAGAAATAGTTGATTTACCTATTAAAAATGGTGATTTTCCATAGCTATGTTAGTTTACCAGAGGGTAAGATCATTTTGACCTCGACCATCCCCATGACCTCCCAGGACCGCGACAAGCGGCGCAAGGAGCAGCGCGCGCAGGCGCAGAAGGCGCGCGAGGCCAAGGGCGACTTCAGCGGCGACGCCGGCGACGCGTCGGCAAAGGCGAAGGCGGCGCCGGCGCCGGCGAAGCCCAAGGCGGAGCCCAAGGTGGAGAAGGACAGGCCTTGGGAGATCTGAAGATATGGAAATCCCAAGATGGAGGTGAAGAATGTGTCAATTACTCAATTTAAAGATATTAACAACAACATTTTCTGGGGGTTGAATCGAGAAAAATGTGGATTTAACATGATTCAACTAGTAACTGCCAAAAATGATATGAACATGTCGATATAATTAGCCTATATTTGTTGCTGTGTTTTGCCCAAGACTGGGAGGATTAACACAACGGCAATGGCAATTTTTGGATGGATAGGGAATAGGGAAAACGATGATCAACCATGATATTGAGTTGGGGTACCTCATTTTTGAACAAAAAACATATTGATCCTTCGGTACGGCCTGGCATCGCCTGGTACTGATGTTTGGCTGTTTCATGTGTGGGATAGTTTCCAGATTAGGTTTCAAGGACACACACGCGACCTACCTGCATCTACCTGCTGCAAGAAATAAACAAAGGCAAGGAATAAATCACCGTTTGATATTTTTTGCAGTTTGAAATGAAGATTCCCTGAAGTCAACACCAGCGAATGCTCCCGATGTTGTGTGGCCTTGATCCCATTTATTGAAGGGTGCGTTGTTGCACTTGCCCCTAGCAGCCACCCCGACTTTGCTGACGTTCAACATCGCACCATTCATGACAGCTTCACTGCTTATCACTGCTCAAGATGACATATTAACAAATTAACATGTTGGTTTCTTGTGCTGTCATCACTGCACCCGGCTTCCACCCCAGACAATGTTAACTCAGGACTCAGAATTAGAAAAAGATAGAAAAAACAACATTCAATGAGGAAAAACCCAGTGACTCTTGGATTTCTATAGATGTCTTCCTATCGGCACCCCACCTTAATGAATAGGATGTGAATCCAGGGATCCCAAGAGGACGCGGCCACGGCAGCTGGCTATCCACCGAAGCCAGACCCCTTTGCGGACTTCGACTTCGGCACCACGCCGCAGGCGACGAAGGGCGGGCCATCCTCCGGTTCTGCGGCTGTGTCGTCGACGCCGAAGACGGAGACTCGGGCAGGGCCCAGGGCCCAGGGATGGGGTTGTTGTCGAAGTACCTTTCACTGGCTGGGACCCAAATCAAACAGAAATAGATTTTAAAATGCATATACATAATAATTAATTTAAAAAATATATTAATTGAAGAACTTGCTTGAAATTACGCAAGGAGCTTCCCATGCTTGACCTCTTTTGACCCCACAGCAGGGGTCCCTTCTGTGTGGTCGTTCTGTCAAGGAAGCGCTGGCCAAAAAGGAGGATGAGAAGTCGACTATCCAGGCAGCCGTCAAGCAGAAGAGGACCTGAGGGCATAAGCGCGTGGCCGTGGGGTTATGAATGGCATCCAACATATATTTCAAATGGCATCATCTCACCATTTTGTGGCCAAGAGCATCATCTATGACCCGCAGTTCAGTGCCATTTCCATCACCTTATGGCCCAGTAGGACCTCGTGGGATGCTTCCTTTGATCATCCTTATGCGGGTGCCCTGAAGTCCAATGGCACTGGCATTTACTGCCGACCATGTCAGAGATGCTTGGCGATGTTCGGTGATTCCCCATGTTCACGCTGGAAAGTAATGATCTATCTATCTAATCAAAAAAAAGATTACGGATGCAATCATAAGCAGATGCTGCAGTCTAACAGAACTGTAACGAATTTTAGTAAGGCGACCACTGGATAACTCCAATTTTAAAGGTGTTCCGCGCAGGAAGTTTAATGCTCGCAGTCGTGATGCTTGCGGGTTTGCTGCAACTGGAGAACTTTAATTTTGAAGGTGTTCCGCGCAGGAAGTTTAATCCTCTCAGTCGTGATGCTTACGGGCTTGCTCCAGCAGAAGAATTCCAATTTTGAAGGTGTTACGCGCAGGAAATTTGCTGCAGTAGGGTATCGATTCCCCTTCAGTCCGGTTTCTAGCCAGTTAAACAAATAGATGGAGAAACATATATTGCTCGAGAGACTGAAGATACGTAAGCCGCCAACAGAGTTTCATGATGTTTGCCTCAAAACTTTCTGTGCAGTTAGGGCTACGCTAACACTGTAGGATTTCAATGTTGAAGGCCTTGCACGCAGGCAATTTGCTGTGCGAAGGGGTTTTCATTACCAGAGCTGGCTTTCATTCCCCCTTTCTCGGGCATCTATCTATCTATCTGTCCATCTATCTAGCTATCTACCTATCCATCCATCCATCCACCCATCTATCCACCCATCTATCTATATGTTTGTTTGTCGATCTAATCTATCTACATACATACATTTATGTATAGTACACAAACATATGTTATGTCACTTGATATGAAGTATCAATTTTCCAATATTGCCACATTTGCTCATGAGGGGAAAAAAGGGCACGGGTACATCATCAGGATTTCGCATTACCAAAAAAAACTTATTTGAGAACCGCATAACGGTCCGTTTTTTTGCTGGCAGATCCACATTGAAGTCAACGCAAGAGACATGAAGTGAGAGTGATGGTGATGACTATCAATGGCTCTTTTTCATGCCATAAGGTCCAAAAACGTAGCATGTCCATAGTCTCCGTCACTTCCTGAATCTTGTTGTTTCCTGCATGCGGGCTACTGAGGATGGATCGTAACCTATGAGCACCTGGGCGAATTTCTAGTGGTGTCAGCTGCACGGACGCTCTTTCCCCCACATTTGATTTTGTGCGGGCCCGAAGGTTGTGTAGAAATGCAGCAAGAACCAAGATGTGAGTAACTACTACATGACACCCATGTGACTTGCAGGGTTGACTTTGGAGTTTTGCCCCAATTCAAGTCCTTCATTGTTGTGACACAGGAAACACATCACCATAGTTGCCATGGTCATGAATTCACATGAGTACATGCCAAGAATGTGTTTGCTTATATACTGACTAGAGTTACTAAGTACGGTTAATTATTGTAGTTACTGCAGTTACTATAGCAATGATAGATAAATATAGATATCTATAGATAGTTATAGATATCTATAGACATCTATATATCCTTCCTGGTTACCTGGTTGGCTCAAGTTTTCCAAAGCCAAGGTTCAACACCGAAGTCTTCCTGACGCATGTTACCCGTGTCCATCCCAAGCCACCCCCTGGCTGGGGTTGAGCGCCCGACAACTTCAGCCGCGCGCTGACGCCGTGCGGAAAATGCACCATAGGGGTACAGTACCCCAAATCATCCAAGTCATTCGACCATGGCTTAGTATTGAAAACTATGGTCACTTGGGGATCCCTCATTTTAGGAAACCTCCGTACACACACGCACACACACATATACATATATATATATATATGTATATATTTTTTTACGTATTAAAGTATTTATATATATATATATGTGTGTGTGTAATGGGAAACAGGTGAACAAAATCAGGATATCATTGGGATATATTTGGGATAGATGTGATTTTTAAAGGTGTGTTTCAACATTAGGTAGAACCCCTCTAATGGCAATTTTCATGAGGAACATGATGATTAACCGATGGATTAATTTTAGGGAGTTGTTGGCAAATTTTCAGGCAATTCCATATGTCTCAAAAAAATCCTTTATATAATCACAAACACAATGAACATTAATAAACTGCCCACAGGATTCAGGTTTGAATTGCCTGCCAATGGTGGTGTTTGGGGAACCCGAGCTTTGGTCATGCTCATTGGGGCGTATTGAGATCCTACTCAACAAAGTGTACATCACTTCTTAGAAATCCATTGTGTGCGAGCAGGATGTGCTCGAAGCCGTCAGTGACTTATTCTCACAGAATTGGTTCAGTTGTAGCTCGTATGCCAGTGATCCATAACCCACCCCCGTCACGATTTCCAGGTATAGTCACTACAGTCACTATAGTCACAGTGGATAGAGGATACAAAAATATGCAAAAGGGATTCCAAGGTACCTGCTGGAAATAGAAAAGATCGAGGGTTATCAGTGGATTTGGATTCGATGTATTTACCTCGGAGGTGATCTTTGGATTTTAACTTATGAGGACCCTGACTTGCTTCAATGGCTTGTACTCGGGGCATGTGCATTTATGAAAAATATATCACTACATTGTTCTTATAAAATATTTAGTCACATAATTTATAAGTATTATAAGTATATTTATAGCTAAATTGGCTATTAGATTGTTAGATGTACATGTACATCCCACGAGTTAAAGCGCTGTCGCCCAGCGAGGTGGGCGCTCCGGCCAAAGGATACGGCAAGGTGGGTCCCCCAGTGACTTTTGTCATGATGTTTATGGAGGTATGTTCCTTACTTTTACCAAGTTTATGGAGGTGGGTCCCATGAAGTCTAGAAAGTTCATCCAAGATTTATCACCAAAAATTGGAGGTTTCCTGGGAATGATCAATGGTGGGTGGATCTACTCATGACATGCGAAAGTTTCATTAAATAAGACCCAAACGAAATGACTTGGTTTAGTATTGGATCTATTGATGACTTGGGAGCCCATATTGGAGGTATTGAAGATTAGAGGGCTGGGATTAATTTGCATGCTCATCCCGGGATATGTGAAGATTTTGTGCAGACACATTCAGTTCAGAAGGTGTTTTTTCTCCTCACGTTGGAACCATTGCAAACCCAACATGTGCGAAGGCGGCACAAGGAAGACTTTCTCTTCTGACAGGATCCTTATAGCTATAAGTATATACTGATACTGGTAGCTCCGGCTCTGTGACCCAGGTGAAGTTGATTTTTAGGCTTTACACTTTACATGTTCACAGTGGGATAGTTCCTTCCATTCAGATCACCCAGTGCCCTATCCATTTTGAAAAAATATCCATAGCCTGTTGGATTTGCATGATAGTTGCACATAAACAAATAGATCGATACTGATATATTTGTTTTTTTGCCTTTTCTTGCCTTTAAGATGACACATCCCCCATCTTTTGTTATTTTGACACTGGCCGGTTTGGGGTTGTCTTTCCCCCGCTTCCTCGACATCCCAGGATGCCCCACGGCAGAGTCGTAAGGCGCGCTTCCTGGGCGAAATGGGATCATGGCCGTGGCCATTGGATTTAAAGGTATACACCCTAGTTTCAGAGCAACCCAGAACTATTTGGACATTCAAATGTATGACATGGTTATGTCATGTGTATCTATATGCACATACAGATACATCATTACCCATAATCGCATGCTTTTTGAGGAGTGTCATAGTCAATCAACCTCATTGTGGCCCAAGCCGGGAGCGCGGTCTCCGGGGCCGGGCCCCTCCGGGCTCAGCGCAATGAAGCTGGCCACACTCACCGTAGTTCTGCCACTGGGATGGTGATCGATTGGCATTTCCTGTCCTGGGATTTATTGGCAAAATCTGGGGATATCATGGGGATATAACACAACAATTGTGGAAATGATGATTCGGGTAATCGGGTAAGCGAAATCTCCGAACTAAATGGGGGTTTATAGCTCAGAAAATTATCTATAAATGAGGTATTTTCCATTGCCATGTTTGATTACAAGAGGGTACATCCTTAAATTTGATATCGATTTGTGGAGAGATAGTAATTAATCAGGGCTTCAGGTGTTCGATACTTACCGCATATCGTTTAAGAATGTCAAAATTGCTGGGGAGGCTTTATGGTGTTTATGGTTGGAACACGGCTGTTGACATCCAAGAAGAACCACTGCTGAAAATGATGATGATGTTCCCTGACGCATGACAGGGGTCCAAGTGATTGGCCCCCATTTTCGGGGAGGCAATTAAGAGATATCATATCATATATATATATATATATTTATATTATATATAATATATATATATATGATCACAGAATATGAACGTGTATGTATCCTTCTTTCTCAAGAGTTCGCCAAAGGGGCGTAGTCATAGCCTCATGATGCCTAATGTTTTTTTTGCCAAGAAAAACCGGTTAGAGATCGAATGGCTTTACTGGGGCTTGGTAAATGTATATTTTTCACATCACCCAACTGGCTTGGGGATATGATGTTCAACAGAAACTTAAGGAAATGACGTTGAAAATACCCTAAAACAGGACATTGACTCATTGACCAAATTAATTATAGATCAACTTAGCTATCATAAATCAACTATATATACACTTACATCCCATTAAATCTCAATAAATAATCATGTTCTTTTGGTTTCCTAGTTTTCTTTTACAGTCCTTTGCCATCTCAGGCACGGTTTGGTGCACGTGCAGGCGACGTCTGTTGAAGCGCCACAGCTGCCCAAGGTGCCGAAGGTCTTCAATGCAGGAGCTCTACCCTCTGGTAATTTAACATAGCTTTTATAGTTGATTTTACCTCTCAAAGATGGAGATTTTTCCATAGCTACGTGAGTTTATCAGGGGGTAAGCCATGGACTTTTTCCGACCCAAAGCCATAAACTGACCGTTTCGGGCTGGTTTTTACCAGCCATGGAAATTGTGATGACTTGGGGGGAAAATTACCACCATTTCCGAATGGAACAGGGAACATTAACATACTTTTTGTTTAGCATTGACAAGCATCCAACCATCTAATCATTAACAATCTTAACAATCATCCCCCCATATAACTTAATACTGGTGCTTAGTTAGAAGGGAATGAGGGAATGGGATGTTTCTGAAACTAGAAATGGATTGGATCATTCCCCCATTCCCGGCGTTTGGCATAAGTAAGATAAACGGTGGATTTAGTTTAGGGTTATTTTCCATTTGTCAATTCACTGGGGGGTAGTCTTTTTGATGATCGATCAATCATTGAATTTAAACCATTTGAAATTCTAGTGGTCCAAAGTAACCCTTCCTAAATCCATTCAGAAGCTGATTATTTTTGCTATCTCATTTGTGATGTTCTCATCAGGGTGTCAATTTCGTACAAATTACTTGGGGTTGACCCTTGCGTTCACGGCATCAATTCGCTGTGAGGACCCGATGGCATGCCCCAGCTTCCAAATGTGGAGCAGTTGTTGACAGATTATCAGGACCTTGGGGAACTTGAGGAAATGGGAGGTACCCTCGGGGCCTTAGGGTAGACTAATGTGGAAAAACAAGCATTTGTAGATAATTTTCCGAGGGGAAACCATCGGTTTTCCACATCTTTGTTAGTTTACCTCAGGGTACCATCCTTGCAACTAACAGTTTGACGCGGATCGTCATGTTTTTTTTGGGGGTGGTAAATGCTAGGTGTGGGAGGTATTGTGCCACCTTTCCAAAACAGCGCTGCTGTGTACTACTTCCTGCGTACTACTCTTCAACTTCTACCCTTGGACTGGCTCTATTTTTGGTGAATAATCTTCAAACTTTACACTGAACACTTAGAAAACAGCTAGAATAGCTAGAAATTGAAGATCTATGCCAAATATTTAAATCCAATTGGTGTGCTTTTTCCCCATGAAACCAGTGGCTGGTTGTTTAGCTTTTTCAGGAGGTGAAGCAGCAACTGGACTCAGAGGCCAAAGACTTGGCCCAGCACGTGCAGCAGGCAGACATGGGGCGAAAGTGGTGATTCTTTGGCAACAAAAAACCAATGGTTCACCGGAGGAGAGCCAAAACTTGTGGGGCAAATAAAACATGTTTGATTTGGTTAATGGTTCTTCATATGGGGAACCTGAATTATATATTTTTTTTATAATGCATATGAGGGATTCAAGATCGCTGAACTGTTGTTGTTGTTTTTTTTATAGTGATACAACTTGGGCATAGCTAGCACCGAGCAACAGTGACCACATATGGCCAACAGAGGTAGAAACTTCATGGGTGAGACCATTCCAGATTGCTACGGGGAATTGCCTGAGACATATGGAAAGCTGTTGGCCAATTCCTCATCTATTTGGGCAAAATATGTAAAATGAAAAAGTAAATCATAGTAATTCAAACTCTGGCTGGGTAAGTACTACATATTACTATGTTAGATATATTTTATGGTGTTTATATATATATATCAGTATTACATAGTATTATTACAAAGGTACTGAAATCCTGAACTAGTTATATAGCTATTGGAGCATACTACATCACTGTCACAGTAATTCATTTGTTTTCTTTATATAGAAGGGGCATTCCATGAGTTATTCCCTTAGTTACGGTAAATAATGTCCATCAGCTCTTCCTCAATGGATTAGAGGAATTCCATGTCTCCAATGGACTTGAAACCCAATGAATTTTCCATCTGGGGGTTCCCCCCAAAAAATAGGGGATAGATTAAATCATCCATTTTCATGGAAACTCTCCATGACCTCCATTTCTCGCTGCAACATTGGAGAAAGGTAGAAGCCTCTGGCGTCAGCCTGCTGTCTCAACAGAAGGAGCTCTATGCGCCCTGGAAAAACGCATGGATTATTGGTGATCCTGTTGAAGAGGGTACTTACCCTCTGGTAAACTAACATAGCTATGGAAAATCACCATTTATAGTGGATTTTCCCATTAAAAATGGTGATTTTCCATAGTTATGTTAAATTACCAGAGGGTACTTAAACGTTTGTGGTGGAAAATATGGTCAAACATACGGTGGGTGGTTGCGAAATCTTGCACCACCAACAGGATGCTTGAAACCCTTTAAAAAATGGGATAAACCACCTATCAACTGGTGCAGGATTTCTTCCATCCACAGTATGGTTCAACAAATGTAGGTACAATATAGCGACAGCAAAACTGGAGCTTTCCATGTATTTAACTAAACAGAAATTGGGGTTGAACCAGCAACAAATGGTGATGTTTAATGATGGGGATCGAACGGGAATATGATGGACATAATCTCTTGCAAATGACACCACCAAATGGATCTGGATAAACTATAACAACACTGCGACATGTGACTGGAATCATGGGAATTAGATTGGGGTAACCATCCCATCTTATGTCGTTTCGTATGTCGTCCAGTTGTATGTGTGTTTGTTCTTTGGGAGGATGCTGATCATCTCAGTAATTGCTGTTTTTGTTTGTTTTTGTGTGTTTCTTTTTATGTGGGAGGGGGTTGTGGGATCTATGGTTTGGATGGTGCTTTCCAGATTGTTGGGGTGGATTGCAGCAATAACGAGTACAGTTCTACTTGGCCGTGTAATGGCATTAGGGCACAGGGTTTTTCCCATCACTGGGTTTTGAGGACAAGAATCTGCAGGAGCAGGAGAAAGAGAATCACGGCCTTCAGTGGGACAATGCCATTTTTTGGCAGCGACCATGTTTGATGGTCAAACTTGACGGGGGCGGCTGTTTTTTGGTCTTCTGCATTCACCCACGGATTGGGAATCCCAAATTTAACTAAGCAATGGAAAGAGATAACAGAAGGATTTTTGTTGGCCTGATCAATTTGGGCATTGTTGTGTGCAGTTGTGCCCTTGAGGAATCAGGCCCTGGTGCGCAACAACGCCCATTTGGCCAAAGAAATCATCACTGCCCGGCAGCAGAACGCGAAGATGAAGAAAGACCTCGCACACAAGGACTTGGTGGCATGGGCATGGCATGTTTGAAAGGGTCACAAATGGGTATGGCAAGTATGGCCCTAGCATAGCGCAACCATCCAGTTTAATTATTGTAGCTAATCCACCTGAAAAATTGTACTACAATCTCCTGCACTCACTAGGCTTGCAGTTCGTTGGGAGAACCTGCCACAGTGCTCACTAGGTTTTTTTCGTGCAAGGTTGCACATCATTCAGAAGAATCAAAATTTCAAAAAGCCAAGATAAGATAGCCGTAGAAGTTAGGAACCCTCAATTTTGTCAACATCCTCAACTATAAATTTAAGAGACTACCTTTTTTAATGCAGTGTGCGTAATTATATAATAGTATATATATAATCTTATGTCGTATTTATAAATCTAATATTATGTAATATTATGTGATATTATTACATAAAAACATATGTAATATTATAAAATACTATATATTATAGTTTGATCTCAGCATTTGCATGACTTTCCAAGCTGTCTCTAGTCTAGGAGAAGTTGATGTCCTTCCGACAGAACCAGCTACGCGGCCTGGAGCAAGAACTGGAACGTGCCCTGGCTGCGGATGGCTTCAGAACGGTTAAGGATGGTTAATTAGATGTTATTAGATGTTATTAGTATTAGGATTTGTTAGGATATGCTATCTAATAACATCTAATAACATCTAATAACATCTGTTTATGGATAATGTCAATGGATTGGTTTAAGGGAAAATGTTAACCGGAAACCATGGTTTTTACCATCAAATATAGGGTTTTCCTGCAAATTTTCCCATCATCCAATTCTATGATGTGGATCATGTGGGTAAACGATGCCATAAACCATCTCCCAATGAGTCTCACCAGTGGAGATAGCGATGGAGAGAGAGAGAGAGAGATCTCCCAAATCACCAAAAATCACATGTTTTATAGGTGGTTAAGGATGGTTAATGGTGGTTATCATTGGATTATCCGTTGGTTTATCATCAGTTTCCCTAAAAAACATAGCTAAAAAAAGGCTATGCGGCTATACTGTATCCCCAATTTTTAGACACACCTATATATATATCATTTGATTGATTTAAGGGGGAAAATCTTAACCGGAAACCATCGTTTTTACCATTAAATATGGGGTTTCCTGTAATTTTTCCCTTGAACCAATCCAATGAGGTTAAGAACGGTTAGGAAGCACTGGTTAATGCAGGACTAATAGTGGTTAGTAGTGGTTAATCATGGTAAATAGTGGCCAATAATGGTTTATATTGGGTTACCGACTTCATGTGTGTTTGATGTTTTTTTTTGTGTGTGGATGACGGTACTTAAATATAAAATCGCTGACCATGTAAGAGTTCAGAGTCTGTTTGAAATGTTGGAATGGCCTTGCTGGTGTCCGTCAGAGTCAAGCCGGTTTGAACCTTCGGTGGTGAATAATGGTTAAGAATGGTTAGTAGTGGCTAATAATGCTTAGTACTGGAGAACATGATGGTTCGTAATGGCTAATCATGGTTACAAGGTGGGGCCCCCCAGTTATAAGATGGTTTATAAACCCCATTAACTATAGTTATAGGTACCATAAACCATAGCTATTGGAGTTATGTGCACCAACTTAGCTATCGTTTGGGGGCCCCACTTTGTAGCAATAATTCATGGGTGACATAAGCACTGTTTTTTTGACAACGGCATTCACATCACCAAAACATAGCCCGACATCCCGGAGCCCAGGGAGCCAGAAGTTCTTCCAGCAGGTGGTGGAGGCCACCAACTTTGCGGATGGCGCGGCAGGTTGGGCCTGCAGAGGACTTCATTGGGTGAGGATACCAGGAGAAGTCGCAGATTGAAATGGCGGAAATGGACATGATGTTGACAAGTTTACATGATATTGAAAATGATTGAAATGGCAGAAATATGGCAGAAATGAAATTGACATAATTGATATTCCAAGGTGACTCGACAAGCTTTGCAGGTCTTAGGTTTTTCTCATCGCAATCGGTGCCAGTGGATGTTGGAGCCTCAGGCACCACCTCAGCGCCAGATGTGGAGACGGAGCTCTTGGAAAAGGATGCTGTGTCCTTCCTAGAGATCTCCAAGAAACGAGCCTGGCCGTGAATGTTTGGTTGTTTGGCCTCAGAAATTAGGGGAATAGCTATACTACTGTGCTAGAGAGTATGGTAATTGTTTCGGAGGTTATCTTAATAGGGTTAGCCATGATACATGAATGTTGGCCACTGTTCAGTCCCAATCCAGGGTTCCAACTGCGTACACTGAGCAATCACTGAGCAGTACGTGGAATCGTTCAATGTCAAGGATTTGTTCCTGGAACCGCAGGTTGAAATCATGCCTTCATGTTCTTTCATCTCATGTTTGTAGTCTTTGAGCCTATTCGGATGTTCACAGGAAATGAGAAGTTTTCTTCACCATACCTGGTACCCAAAATCTGGAAGATGCTATTCCTCTTGAACATGGCTATTTTGAACTGGTGGTTATGGTGGTTCATCTATTAGTGTACAATGCAAGTGTTGAAGAGTTTAAGTTATTCCTAGAAAATATTAGAATACCCTCCGACAATTTCAGATCGCCATCAAACATTACCAATTTCTATATGAAATGTTTATTAAACATGGCCATGTTCAATAGCTATGTCAGATCACCAGACGGGAAAGCTCCATGATTTCCATAAATTGGTGAAACTACCATTAAATCACCATGACAATTCCCAATAAAACCCCATCCAAGCTGTATTTTACTTCCTCTTTCTGCCTCAGGAAAGCGCCGGGCCAAGACCTCCCTTCGGCAGCCGTTGACGGAGTCTGCACTGATGCTGGAAGCCATACGTCAAAGCGTTGCTTGGCATCGTCCCAGTTGACCCCTCGAAAATCAAATGTGGCTGGAAAATCACAGCGTTAAACCAAGGTGTTCATGGGGAAAGTATCTATATAAATGACCAATTGTCCATTGCCATGTGCCGGAGGGTGTGGTAAACCCAACCCTGGTTATTATAAATATATATATATATATATGTATAAATTCAACGGGGAAAACGATGGCCGCATCGACCTTCGGATTTTGGCTCCAGTTCCAGTCCCGGCATGGCTTTCTTTGCACTGGCATCATCGTATTGTAGATGTGGCATGATGTGGCTCTCAGAATACCTGGCGATCCGAGGCAAATGGCACTGAGACCAAGGACTCTGGTGATGCTTTAGATGTGACTGAGAAGGATGGTCAGATCATCACTTTGCTGACTGAAGATCTCCAGAAGCTGCACCAGGCGCCGGTTTTACAAGGTCATGTCCCGAAATCGACCAGTGTGGATGAGGGTTGATGATTGGTTCATTTCGTCAATTTTCATCAATTCTCTCAGGGTGCATGATGGTCTAGGCTGGTAGCTACATGTTGTTGAGCCATATTTTGATGTGGGAAGCCCAATAATCAAATAAAAATAAACCTACCATTTGGGGATGATTTTGACCACCCATTTATGGTACTGAGGATCGTTTATATCAGCATTCGGTTTACCGTGCCGGTTACGTGCTGTTCACCAGAGAAATATGTATCGAGGCAGCGCGGCGCGGCCAAGAGGCGCTGAAGAAGAGCTTTCAGCAAAGCTCCGAGGCGGGCAAGACACGCCAGGAGGCACTGCGAAAACAGGCGCCAGATACCATGGGCCGCTGGAAATGGACATGGAATTCCTCCGGGATGGTTGATGAATGTTGATGACTCTTATAGATTTTGAGCCAATGGGCCCATGGGTTATTATAGAATTTCATTGCATGATATTTTGGGTATGTTTGGATCTTTTGAGATGTTCAGATGTTGCAAACAGTTCAGTACCGGCCTCAGATGTTGCCAGCAATGCTGCATGATATGTTTTTGAGATCCAATGTTTATCGTTATTGTTAAATTTGTTAATCACATGTCTTGTTGACTGAATCCGATTGTTTACCAGTCATGGTTGATTTCCATCATGTTTTTATTCCAGTGTTTATCACTGTTTACCCTCTGGTAAACTAACATAAAACTATGGAAAATCACCATTTTTTATGGGAAAATCTACTATAAATTGCCATTTTCAATAGCTATTTTGACATAACCAGAGGGTATCATTTTAGCCGCTGGACATCTCTCCGCCAGGAGTCGCTTCTGACGGCAGAGCTGAAGCAGACGCAAGGCGCAGGAGAAGAGCTGAAGGTGGGACAAGGAAACATGATGAAATGATCGTTGACAGTGGTTCAGGATGCTAATTAATTGATAACAACTATATAGTTTTTCAATATATGTGTGATGGTTGTTGAAGAATTGGTGATGATAATTACATTTAATATATAATAACAAGAATAATATAGAATAATAATGAAAACAATAATTAAATGCCAATAATAACAATACCCCTCTGGTAATTTAACATAGCTATTGAAAATGGTGATTTATAGTGGATTTACCCATTGAAAATGGTGATTTTCCATAGCTATGTTAAATTACAAGAGGGTAATGGTTGATCATACATCCACCCTTCGTCTTGACCAGCTTTCCAGGCGAAGTCAGCCAAAGTCCAAGATGCCTTGGATCAGATGCAGCGCAACCTGAGGACCGTGGGGGGGGGATGTCTTTGGAAGCTAATGATGCTGGGTACCCTCTGGTAAACTAATATAGCTATGGAAAATCACAATTTTTAATGGGTAAATCCACTATAAATGGCCATTTTCAATAGCTATGTTAAATTACCAGAGGGTAAATACCTTGAAGCCTTGGTTTGATATCGAAAAAATGGTGGTGTTGCTGAAAAGATGTCAAAAGAGTCACAAGTATATCAGCCATTTTGTGATTTTGGCTGACCGAAATCATTGAGAAAGTGTGCAAACTGAGTGGTGGAATGTGCAAATAGGAGAGAACGATGGAAACGAGAACAGCTCAATTTTACCTTTCACAGGGTGTGTGCATATGGTTTCCCAGATCAGTAACGGACCGAGTGAACCTTGACCAGTGGCTTCAGATGGGTCAGTTCTGACTATTCTCATCTCTAAGATTTGTAACTAGGAATCTCAAGCTAAATCTCAAAATCTCAATGTTTTTTGATGTTTTTTTGATGTTTATGCCCTCTATGTCGAGGGTGAAGCCAACCACCAAGATCATCCAAGATCCATGGCCAGGAAGGGTGGAGACCTCTTCGGACAGCTGCAGAAGGTGGCGGTAGCTCCAGTCACAGAGCTGCAGGGGGCGGAGCGTGGCAGAGGTCTTTCCCAAAAAAGTAAAGAGTGGGAGCGACTAGCTTTCCCAAACACAAGATAGATATAGATAGATTAGTTTATTTTTCTTTGATGTTTGACTTGTGTAGATTTTTGTTTCTGATGACTTTCCTTGATGTGTTGTTGGTTTGTCGGGTGTGGCTGTTTTTCGGAAGACATGCACAGTATCATTGGGGATATAGTAATATAGTCTACCTGTCGTCTTTTTATGGATGTGCCAATGGTTTCAACCACGCTGTTAAAACATTGGAAGTATGTTTGATTTGTGCAGGCAATGAACATCTCACACCGTTTGGAAATGGTTGTTTGGGGGTTCTGGGTGTGGAGGTACGTAGCAAAACTTGTGTCCTCATCTCACGTTTCATCAATTCCATCCTTTTGAGGAAGAGAACTTTTAGGCAATCCCTGAATATGCAAGTAAATAACATATATAGATTTCTTATGATTTATTGTCGACTTAATTTACTTGCAAAATTGATATATATATATATACATATATGTGTGTGTTTTTATAACAAGTTTGAGACAAGGATCTGCACCCCTCGATTTTTTAGGTGAAGGAAGTGCAAGCGTTGTTGAAGGCGCCATCCTTGGTCGATGGAAGTATCTAGTCCCTTGGTTTATTTCACCGGCTGCCCAAGGTGCTGTTGGGAAAATGGTGGGATTTTATCCAACACTTGGGGATTTAACCAGTGAAACTTGGGAGTTCATCTTGAAAAATGGTGACATTTGGGACTTGCCATCCCAACAAACATGATGGTCCTGCTATGAGTCTGAATTGAGAGACTACGTACTTTTTCTAGTCAACGGTTAATTTTCAGGGTCCATGTCAATTTAGGGAATGGCAATATGCAGTAGTGAGTAGTCCATATTGTTTTTTGATTTTACCCTTTGGTTATTTATATTTATTTAACATAGCTATGGAAAATGGCTTATTTGTAGTATATAATTCTTGTTGGTGGTTTGGAACATTTTTTATGTTCCATAATATATGGGATAATCCTTCCCATTGACTTTCATATTTTTCAGAGGGGCTCAAACCACCAACCAGTCTATTATCAAGTTACTATAGTTAATATAGACAATTAGGCTTCACCTTTTTAGGTGTTGCTTCAATCCCGATGCTTCATAGATCACCATTTACCCTCTGGTAATTTAACATAGCTATGGAAAATGGCCATAGAAATAGTGGATTTTCCCATTAAAAATGGTGATTTTCCAGTTCGCTATGTTAGTTTACCAGAGGGTAGAAATGATGATTTACCTATGAGAACTGGTGATTTTCCACACGACTTTCCTCGTTGATGGTGTCACCGAGATGATCACCGGGATCCTCAAATCCAATGATCAAGGATACTGTTGTGGATCTCCGGTTAGTGTAATATACATATATTATATAATATAATTTTTTTATATATTATATTTAACTTATATATAGTATAATATAAAACTCTATAATATAATATAATATAATATAATATAATAACATTTAATGTAATATAATGTAATGTAATGTAACATAATGTAATATAATATAATATAATATAATGTAATATAATGTAATGTAATATAATATAATATTTTATTATTTATATATATATAGTTTATATACATGTATGTATACAGACTGAACTAGATTTAATTTTGTATATACATGAATGTGACTATAGTCTGTAGAAGTAGCAACTGTGACATCGGAGATAATCTTGTCCCATGGGAAGACGTGTGGATGATATTGGGATGACACGGGGATAACGAACCCGCAGTACTTCACAGCTGCCTGGCAGGCTGCTTTTATGGCTATAGAGCATTTGCTGATGATTGGGGGACATGCCAAGAGGAGAAAATATAAATTTTGTTTTGTCCAATGGTATTGTTGAAGATGGAGTTCTGCATGACACGTTGGTCCCTTTTAGGCCTTGTGATAGTAGAATGTTCGTGATCTAGGCACTAGGCTAGGTATCAAGCAACATCAGGGTTTCTTTCCAGCAACTGGAAGCGGACCTCAGGTGCAACCAGTGCCGGGCCGCAAACTGGGGAAAAAGCGAGTGCTGGAGCGTGCCCCCACGGATAGTAACATTGATACAATGTTTGTCCATTTGCTACGGGTTGCCGATCCAATATGCATTGAAGATATTGAAGTCACATGAAGTCACCATATGAGCGTGCAGAACTTATATGGGGATCCTGGACCCCAAAAATGCCACTGGCAGCACAGTGCACCCTGCAGGGTGATCGTGAGGACTTTGGGAAAGGCCGCAGCTGGGGGCTCTCGGTTTTACCATGTACCCATCACACCGGGAGTGAACCGCTATGAACTGGGGATGGTATGGTGATTTCTTTATTAGGTTCAATGGTGATTAATAGGATTTATGGATATTTATGGTGATCAATGGATTTTTGATGATTTTTGTAATGGGTACATATGGATACTATTCATCCGGGATGGTATGTAGGAATCTACTCCCAGTGGTTGGGAGTTTTTGCGTTTCGGAGCTACGGGGATCCATATTCCCGATGAACAACTTGGGGAGCTAAGGAACTACAAGAGTGTCGAAACCACATGATACCCTCTGGTTATGTCAAAATAGCTATTGAAAATGGCTATGTATAGTGGTTTTTCTTATTAAACATGGCGATTTTCCATAGCTATGTTAGTTTACCAGAGGGTAATGGAATCAATTGTTTGTTGATGTGTGTTGAGTTTTGTCAGATGTGTTAGTGTTATCCATGCAAGACATGGGATGGTGATGAATGGTTTGGCGTCATTTGAAGCTCAGTTTGACGGAAGCCACTGCCGCATACGTGGTTTTGGACCCTCATGGTCCACAGATTGCAACGGTTGTGGGGACTGTGACCAGAAGCTTTTAGAGAGAATGCATTGCAAGAGATGGCTTGGTATTCTGTATTCTATTGTATTCTGCATCTGGTTGGTGGTTAATATATTGTTAATAATGGTTATTATATGGTTATTATATGGTTATTATATGGTTATTATATGGTTAATGATATTCTTATTTCATTTTCTTACTGTAGTTCTGGGCGGCGAGTTTGACGGAAAGATCCTTT
>Ga0126342_10000949_pt1 | contig 37273 bp, 43 predicted proteins | sample Cyp1metagenome_FD_92528 | JGI IMG/M metagenome (GOLD analysis project Ga0126342, IMG submission 92528) | Coral microbial communities from Lord Howe Island, Old Settlement Bay, Australia - Cyphastrea 1 metagenome | ecosystem: Host-associated > Invertebrates > Cnidaria > Coral ... | reverse complement strand
TGAGATGTCGAAAAAGTGCACGCCGTTGTGGCGCGAAGCACATTTGGAAGTCAAAATGTACAAAACACACCAATGTCGGACCACTTTTGGAAGTTGAGATGTCGAAAAAGTGCGCGCCGTTGTGGCGCGAAGCACATTTCGAAGTCAAAATGTACAAAACACTACATGTTCGCTCCACTTTTGGAGGTTCAGATGTCGAAAAAGTGCACGCCGTTGTGGCGCGAAGCACATTTCCAAGTCAAAATGTTAAAAACATTAGGGGTTCGGACCACTTTTGGAGGCTCAGAGGTCGAGTTTCGAAACAGTGCACGCCGTTGTGGCGCGAAGCACGTTTCGAAGTCAAAATGTGCAAAACACCAGGGGTTCGGACCACTTTTGGAGGCTGAGATGTCGAGTTTCGAAAAAGTGCACGTCGTTGTGGCGCGAAGCATATTTGGAAGTTAAAATGTTAAAAACACTAGGGTTTCGGACCACTTTTGGCGGTTCAGATGTTGCTTCGCTTCAACTACAACTACAACTAAAACTACGCAACTACACTACAATACACTACACTACACTTCACTACACTACATTACACTACACTACACTCCACTACAACTACAACTACAACTACAACCCACTACACTCCACTACACTCCACTACACTCCACTACACTCCACTACACTCCACTACACTCCACTACACTCCACTACACTACATCACACTACACTACACTACATTCCACTACACTCCACTACACTACACTACCTTCCACTACACTTCACTACATTACACTACACACCACTACGCTACAACTACAACTGCAACTACACAACTACACTCCACTACACTCCACTACACTAAATTACACTAACTACACTACATTACACTACACTACACTACATTCCACTACACTCCACTACATTACACTGCATTACACTACACTACATTACACGGAATGACACTGCACCACAGATAGACAGGTAGAGAGATAAACAGATAGATAGATCGATGGATAGATACATAGATAGATAGATAGGTAGGTAGGTAGATAGTCAGAGAAAGAGTGAGAGAGATCCATCATCTTTCGATCCATCAGTGGCTTCGCTCTGCCATCCCTGCTTCACAACAACCAAGCTCTCCTATAGGCTTCTTATTTTTGAAACTTCCGCTACCGCCTTGTGCGGTACTACTGGTATAATACAATATCAATTAAAAAACATCCAAGGATCCAAACATCCAGAAGGCTGGCCAGGCACCACAACTCACCGGCGCATGCGCCAAAGACAGCACGAAGAGGCCCTCGTTGTAGCGCTGCTTCGACTCGAGCCGAATGGACTTGCGGCCGCGCGCGTCCAAGGGTACCACAGTGCTATTGTCCACCCCTAGCAGCACAGAGGCATGGCGCGATCCCACAAGGAAACTGACAAAAACTTGAACACTTGAAAAAATATGCTGAACTCATCTAAGCTCCATGTTTGAAGGAATTCATGATCCATCATTTATATATATATATATATCATTTTTCTCATTTTTCATCTGTTTGCTTGAAGACTCAGACCTTGGTTACAACTCACGGAGCCGCTCAGGCCTATGAAGACTTCAGCAGCATCCTCCCAGATCAGCCCATCCGCATCAGCCACGGCTTGGGAGACATAGTCGACGAAGCCATGGGTCGGATCATCTGAGGTGATAAAGTCCCACTTTTCGAAGAAAGATCCATCCTGACATTGCTATCATTGGTCCATGTCATTTCCAAGAAGGTAGCTATTTTTGTAGCACCCCCTTTTTTTAGCATTGCTTTCCCCTGTGACAAAATGGCCAATCACTTGAATCACAACTGGATGATTTTGGACCCCTTTTTGGTTAAATCGCCCAATTCACATCGATTCACTGGGTGGAATTCCGCTCGGTGTTGAGAAGTTGTTGAGAGGGACTTTCATCACCAAAATCATTGGCGATCTCGGCCACTGCTGCTCAAATGTCAAAGTGGACTGAGAGTACGTGAATATATATATATATATAATATTATAAAATTAATCCTCTCTCCCTATTACTAAACCCCCCAAATGGTAAACACGGTTATCTATTTTTATTATTGGGGGTATTTGGTATTAGGGCGCCCCAAATATTCCAATGAAAACCCTAATAATCCAAATAAACAAACTCGATTTCAAATTTGACTAAATCCCTTTTAAAAATTATATAAAATGTTGGCAAAAACTGGATTTTGAAGCTTCCCCTAATATACCAATGAAACCCTTATGTAATAATAAGTTGCTTTTTAATAGAAAGACTTCAAATTGATTAAATCCCTTATTAAAATCTATATAAAATATTGACAAAAACTGGATTTCGAAGCTTTCCCCCAATATTCCAATGAAAACCTTACAGTAATAATAAAAATATGTTTAAAAAAAAAACTTGTGAGATGGGACCCTAACAAAAAAACTCCTCGTGGCAATCTATTTTTACTAATAGGGGGTTGAACCCATTGTTTTACCATCCTGTTCTCCTATTGATTCTCAATTACCACAATTAAGAATCCAATTGTGCCCAACCAAAAAAGACAGGAAGTGCCACACCAATCCTATATTTTTTATTTAAGAAATAGGAAGAAATGTGTTTTTCCTGTGTGTGTGTGTGTATTGTCCCCAAATTTGCGAAGCTTTAAGCAGCAAAGCCAAGCATCTCCATAGTTTTCATGGTGTCGATATTCCGCAGCTAGCGCAAGCGTTAGCGCAGCGAACGCCAGCCGAGACCAACGACACCGAAACATCAGCGACTCCGGTGTGGAAAGGCCCTTCCTTTTACCCTCTGGTAATTTAACATAGCTATTGAAAATACCCCATTTATAGTTGATTTACCCATTAAAAATGGTGATTTTCCATGGTTCTGTTAGTTTACCAGAAGGTAATGGAAACTCTGCATGAAACCGTTTTATATCATACAAAACGTACTAACGTCCTGCAGATTTCAGGACGACAAAGATGAGCGAAAAACGTGAATAAAGCCTGATGCAGAAAAAACAGCCGGAACACTGATTTTGAAGGACCGCAGTCCATACTTGGTACGACACACCTTGCTATGTCGCAACTGATCTTGCTATGATAAGGATGCTCATGGCTGGTGCTTGCGCCCAGCACCATCTGTTAGCAGAGCAGCGGATTTTTCAAACGGAAGCATCTGTCAAAGCGCGATGGGCCACCTACTCTACATCCACTGCCTGAAAGTCAAAAGCGTCATCCACTAGAACCTCAAATCCTCGCATTGGAGAATGAAGCATTGCTTCCTTGTTTTTCCCCTCATCACTGTGGGCCCAAAGCACAATCTCCATCCTTGGCTCAGAGCTTGGCAAACAGGTTGTCGTCCATTTTTGGGAGATGAAAAAACGGTTGACCAATGTTGACCATCCCCCATTCCCCAAATAGCTATCCCAACATAGGCAAACCCAAAAACATCAAAAACCATCTCAGAAAAATAACTCACCAGAAAATATGTCTACAGTCTACTTTCTTCACCCTCCAATAATCTCCAATAGCTCATCTCCCTCCAGGTTTTTTCCAAGGCACATCTCCCGGACCATCTCGGGCAAGATGGCCTTTTTCACCTCTGTGTCCACCACCCAACTGGGATCTCGGTTGGCTTCCTGGGGCCAAAAAGGGAGCGGTCGAGCTGCCGGAGATTTTGGCTCCAGCTTTTTGGGGATACCCTCTGGTAAACTAACATAACTATGGAAAATCACCATTTTTAATGGGAAACATCCACTATAAATGGTCATTTTCAATAGCTATGTTAAATTACCAGAGGGTAGATTTAGGGGAAAATCTACAGGAGAGCCTTGACTTTTTGTTGGCCCAATCACTGCGTTTCCTAGAGATGTTCCCTTTAATTAAATCCCTAAGCCAACACTGGGATGCATGGCGGAAGTCTCCAGTTTTCGGTAGGAAAAGCCTCTGCTAAGGGGGGATGGTTCAGCCATACGAGATTCTTAGTGATAACATCAGAGAAATCTGGATGGGTGGATATCAGAGTGTGCTTTGTCTACCAATAAATGGGCAAGATTTACATCTAGATGACTAGATGGATGCCCTTTACAAAAATAACGCGAAACCGGCCCTAAGGGCACCTTTTGAAAAAAGAAATTGGACCATCAAACCGTCACAATCAGAATGAGTGTTTCTGTGTTCTTCCATACTTATCTCCGTTTATCCTCTGGTAATTTAACATAGCTATTGAAAATGGCCATTTATAGTGAGTTTTCCCATTGAAAATGGTGATTTTCCACAGTTACTGTATGTTAAATTACCGGAGGGTATGTGTATTCCCACATATTTCACAAAATAGTTTGGCTTGCACACGTGTTCCTATATAATATACTGTTCATACTGTATAGCGCAGCCATTTGATGCCATGTGCGTGGCATTTTACATCATCCCAGTCATAGGGGCATAATGCCACAAACTTCCATAAACTTCCATAAACATCCATAAACCACGGGAAAAATAGGGACGGCTTATGATTCTTTTGGCTTCACCATGCTTCACCAACCTTCCCACACCGAAAGCCCATAGCTACCCGGCCGCTACCCACCCGGCCGCCCAAGGCCGCTAAGGTTCCAGGAGGTACACGCGCTGATCCGCATCCACGATGACGTCCAGTCCAAAGACCTCGAACTGCCCCAGCTTTCCTTTCTCCGCAATGCCCTCCTGCGGCGTGGTTCATCAGTGGGTTTACCTTTTTTTAGCCTGTTTTTCCTGGTTATTCCTTATTCTTTTGTTATCTATGTCAATGTTTATTGTTAACATGTTGATATAGTTTACATTATATTGTATAGTCATTTATTTGTATATAATATAAATATAAATATATATATATATAATACATCAACATATATATATATATATATTAATCTTATCGAATGTTTAAACGTTAAAGCGTACATTCATTCATTACGTAGCAGTACGTCATTTTTCGCCAACTCCAGCACAAACCACAGCAACAACGCAGCCCTTTTGGCAACCCCCGGTGCAAAAGCGGCCGTGCCAGCGGTGCCCTCCTTGATGCCTAAGGTGATCTCCATACAGATGGACTTCACCTGCTGCCAGAAGTTCAAGCGGAACGCTGGGATACCATAGTTCTCCTGCAGGTACCTGGCCCCAGGGTGCCAGCCGAATTTTCTGGCGTTTAAAAGTGCCACGAAATACGAAGGTGTTTACCCATCAGAAAAATGATGGATTTCACCAATGAAGCAATGAATGTGGATAGCTGGTCAGAAAACCACCTAGTGCATCACTAGTGATGGCCGCGCAGTGGAATGTGACGGAATGTGTGCGTGGAAGTTACTGGATTCTCAGGGATGGGGGCTGGGAACACTAGCAGCTTTGCAAGGAACATATTGTGTGCATCATCTCAGCTAAGGATGGAAAATGAAGCTGTTGAGTGGCTTTGGTTTACCATGTTTTCGAAACTCCACAGAAAAGCCATCCAGTTTAATGTGGGAATGGTAAGTTTATACCACCATTCCAAAAATGGTGATTTTCCTGGGGGGGTGGTGCAGATGGCATTGTTTTACCCTCTGGTAATTTAACATAGCTATAGAAAATCACCATTTTTAATAGGTAAACCATCTACAAATGGGCCATTTTCCATAGCTATGTTAGTTTACCAGAGGGTACCCACAGAATCGTCCCCTTTTTCTAGGACTCTTTTTCGTCGTCCCCAATTTTACCCCCGTGAAATCTCTGGCACCTGTCCAACTCTTCCAGAGACATGAGCTCGGCAGCCGCCGTCTCGTAGAAATCCTCTTGCTTTTTCTGAAACTCCTCGTGTCGTTGTAAAAAAGTGTGCAAAATGATGGGGGAGTCAGGTGTCAATCTATCCATGTATCTAGTTTATCTCATCCAATCTAATCTAATCTGCTCTATGTAATCTAATCTTGTCTACTCTAATCCAACACACACACTCTCTCTCTCCCTCTGTCTGTAGAATGGGGTTGAGGAACTGACCAAATGAGCTCCCTGGTTTTCACTCTCTGTTTCTCCATGCTGATAATTGCAGATGTTCATCTCTCCATATGGGTGAAGCCCAGGTATTCGCTCGTTCCCAAATCACGACAAACAGACTTGACAAAACTTGAAAGGTCGTCTACATTATGCAAACGGAGTTACAAAAAATTACGTGTAAATGCACAGAAGTTCCAAGCTCTTGAACAAAATAAATTGAAATAACCTTCTTTCCGATTGAGTTGTCACAAGAGTCCTGCTCGGTGACGTGTCTGAACAAATCTTCACGATTGAACTTGTTTTCGTCATAGTACTGGCCACAGCGCTTGATGTAGCCGAAGTTGTAGTGGAAGACCAGCATTGGATTGGTTCGCGCCACCAACATGTAGACCCGCACGGCGAACTTGCGGTTCTCCAGGAGCAAAGGGTTCCTGATCAGCTTAAGCCCAGTGAGGTCAACGATTGATCATTTCTGATGTGACACCGGAGATATCTGGTGGTATCTGGTGGTCATGACTCCTGATTTACGGGTTCAAAGCCCACCAAGGCGGGTGACAGTCACTTCTGATAGTCTATCTAGTATTTTTTGGGGGGGGAACAAATTGGCTCAGAAATCGTCCACTGTGGACGTTCCTAAAAGCAAATGTACTTGGGTTGCTGGTTCTGGGCTTGAAATGGCTTTGATCCACTAAATCGCGGCAAGCGTCACCATGTACTCTTGGATGACCCCAGAATGCCTAGGTTCTTGTGGCCACTGGGCACATGACGTTCCTGTGGTTGTTTGCTAAACGCCTGTGTGCCTACAATCTGCTCCTTTCCCTTAAGGATCAACACCAGCCCAGAACTTGTACATCTTGTGGTGGATCATGGTGGATCTCATGTTCAAGTCCAACTCAAGAGTCCAACATCATTAGGGCCCTTGGATTCTTCCGGCATCTCTCTACATAACTATTTCTTACTATTTCCTCGACGACAGATCCCCAATTTTTCGTTGCTTAACCCCCCAGCTGTGTGACTTCTAGATAGCAAGAACTTGGCAAAAACCCCATGAGAGGAGCCATAGGACCCATGGGCCCATCATAACCCCCAGGGTGCAGCTTGGTGGCGCAAAATCTCGCTCCTTCCTTGGTGCGGTGGTGCGGTGCCCGATACAAAAACAGGTGTAAATCCTCCATTAAACCATTGCTTTCTGGGGGGTGCCCTATTATCGGGGGATGGGTTTGGCCGCTTAGCCACGTGCCATCCGGGCCATCCACAAAGGAGAATGGTGAAAATCTGAGCATTTCCGAGCAGCAAGGGAGGCTCCTTGGGATCAAAAACCTCCACGTTTTTACACCTGGCAGCTGGCCACTCGGATCCAAAAACCCAAAATGTAACATCTGGTTATGACTAACAGTTTGCCATGGAAGTTCACCATTTTTAATAGGTAAACCATCTATTTCTATGGGCCATCTATACCATGGCTATGTTAAATAACCAGATGGTAACATCCAAAAAGCGCCATCAGGTTCATCAAGCGAACTGAAAGTGAGAAGTACCTGACCACCAAACAGATGTTTCTCAATTCAGTTTCCAAAATCCTATCAGATCCTATCAGCAACTTTCCTTTGAGACTGCGGCAGAGGAAACCTCCAAATGGGTATGGGTCGAAATTGGGCACCCCAATCATCATTAGATAGTTTAAAACGACTAAAATCTGTGGTCCCCCAGGTCCTGAGGTCTGTAGTTTTGACCCATACCCAAATGATCCAATGCTGCGCCTGGTGCGGAAGGGACGCTCTCGAGAGTCCACATCCGAAATTTTGGAGACCTTGGGTCACAGGAGAGCCGACGCCACTGGATGGCTTCACTGTGAGGGTTTTTAAAGATGTTTATGGGGAATATTAATCATGATATAACCATAGAGTCCATAGCTTTATAAACCAACCATAGTTGATGCACATAATTGACATCATCCCTTCTCCCGTTCATCGTAAACATCCCCAGAAATCATAGGTCGTGGGGATCAAAACACATATTTGGAGGGATGAGATGATCAATCATCCAATTCTTAACTACTAGTATGAACCATGTTATTTAACCATGTGTCTACACAAAATATAATGATGAAAGAAGAAGCAACCATAAACCAACTATCATCAACTTGGATTAATGTTCCAACTATAGTTTCCCATGGTTTTCCATGATAGTTGCTTACAGTTTCCCATATGTATCCCATTAAGCTATATTGTCCGAATCAATTGAATTTCATGTAATATATTACTGGTTGGTGGTTTTGAACATCTTGAAAATTATTAGTCAGTTGGGATGATGACATTCCCAATATATGGAAAAATAACATTCATGTTCCAAACCACCAACCAGATATTGTCCGAATCATTTGAAAATCATATAATATATAATGACCATTGTTTCCCATGATAAAGAACCAACTGGGCCAACATTTTGTGGCTTTCTGCCACGGCGCAAGGATAATGCCACGGCCCATGGCTTCAGCATTCGGCTTGTAGATCCACTTCCTGACGGCTGGGGGCCTCAAAAGGATGGCCTCGGAAAATTTTGGGTGCATGTCTATTGCCTAAACTCTAACCCTGAATAAAAACATCAATCAGAGATGATCAGATCAAATCAAGCCGAATCAAATCTATCTATCCAATGGAATCCATCTATCCATCTATTACATCCCATATTAAAGATGAGTATAGGTTGAATCTCTCAATGTTCCAATGGGAACATAAAGGGAGATCAAGCTGCAGCTATTCCCAAGGTCCCAAGAGGGGCTAACCCTCATTATACCATGGCCCCAGCGGCTTGTGCGGATTCGATTCTGCATGCCTTTTCCACTGCTCCTGCGGCTGTGGCCCACTGTTGGGAGCTGGACTTCGCGAAAACTTGACCAGCACGTGGGTGTGACATTGCTTGACCATAGATCTTCAACAGCAAGAACCTTTCGCAAATAAAAAGGACAGTTACCTGATATAACCAGAGGTCCTGTTAAAAACTTCCTACAGCACCTATGTAAGGCCCAAGGTAAGGTCCGTTCAAGGCAAAGATCCCAATAACATGGCCCTATAATCTCTACATCTACCGAAAGTGCCATAACATGGCCATCCCCCCGGGCACCAAGTCGTCTGGCAGGGCGAAGGTCAGAGGGTACCAGGGCGGTGGAAAGTTGATCGGAATATCTCTCTCAATACCTCAGCGCCAGGTTTATACCATATTGGTATAAAGACCAAACCACCAAACCAATGTTAATAACCCACAATGACATTTAAAAAAATGGTGATTTTCAAGTGCCAAGCCTCTTTTCTTTGTCATTATTGTCATTGCTTATGTCCCCCCATCCCCCCCAAAAAAGCAAGCGGATGAGTGAAAGCAACAGAAAAAACAGGACCACAACTAGTGAAACAACGGTAAACCAAGCGGTGGAGTTTGGAAATGGCGGCACTTTGCCCATCCATCGACTCTCCCTGCACTCGCGCTATCGGAAAGCGGCATCTTTCGCGAACCAGCTCCAGCATACCCACCTTATTGGAGAGTTTCACACTCATCTCAATGGCCATTTCAGGAACCTAAATTGGAGGTTCCTACCATATATAAGGCCTATTTTTCAGGGCTATGTAAGGGGATATACCCCCAAAATATGTCTAACATATGGTACAGTAGCTCCATTTTAGGATCCTGGAATTCCCATTGATCATCCGGTTGGTTTGCGGCATTTTGCGTCTACAAATGTGGTAAACCATGGTAAACCCTATTCTTCCCAGAAAAATACTGGGAAAAATATGGCAAAACCCAAAACCAGTGGATTGGGGGGCCCTACTCTTGAACTAAGACCTTATCAAATGTCAAAATTGAAATGCTCCAACTGAGCACCGGAAGGCGTGGCTTTGAGTTTGGCAGAAGTGACTGTTCAACTTTTCGGTTCCAAAAAATGGGTGATCCCTAAGAATCTACCGCATGATTTCAGCAAATAAGACCAACCAGTTGAACTCCAATTTTCCGCCCCCAGATTCCCCTTCCCCCCATGTTGGGTCAGCTGCCCTACCCTCCCAGTTCCGCGTTCTAGCGCGGCGCGCCTTGGTAAAGTGGTGCACTCCACTCAGGCGGTTCACCAAGCCGCGAAACTTCAAGGTGGGCGCGTGATCGATCATGTTCCTGCGCGCGAGCCGATGGTTGACCAGTTGCAGCACCTGAAAGTTTGGCATGCGATAACATTGTTAGTGTGTTGCAAATCGGTCATTATATTAAATAGATATAGATACAGATATAGATATATATATATAGATACAGATACAGATACAAATATAGATCTATTATATAGATGTAGATATATATATATACATCCAATTTGACTTGATTGCTGACTTCCAAGGCAGCAAGCCAGGACGCCAATCCATCTGATTGAATCTGATGATCTCTCACCAAGGTCTTCATTTTAATCCAAAATAAGCTATTTTCATGCAATATCAAGGGATTGAACACTGATTCTTAATGGAGTCTAACTCAGTCTAACCCAATCACATCCCGGCCCTAACCAATTCCTAACGACAAATCGCTGCGCACAGGGAACCTTCGTTGATTGAATCTGGAGATGTTTTTTCCGACCCTTACCCTACTACCAGTGGATTTTAGCCCCCACCAAAGAGTGGGACTGGGGTTTTTCCCAGCAGTGTTCAACGAAATTTTCCTGGATACCCTGTGGCAATTTCACACTTTGCGAACTGGAAAATCAGCTTGTGTTTGTTTTTTGTGGAAATCATCAAGGAAAAAACTCCATGGGCCCATCATTTTCGCAAAGTGCAAGTTCCCCAGTTTGGTGGTCCGCCCACCTGCTGGATTCCCAGATGAAGATGGGTGCGATGTCTTCCCGTGGCTTCACCACTTCTAAGGAGCCATCGGCCTGCTTCTTCAGCGTCGGCACTGGCATACCTGGGTCACTTCCAAGTGGTAGGGAGCAATGGTTTCGAGCCATTGAAGGCATCCAGGATGGCACCCTTCAATAAACTAACATAGCTATAGCAGCTCTGAAAAAATGAACCGTTTGTAGATGATTTGCCTATTGAAAATCGGCGGTGGGGATCCACTGAATCGGGATCTTCGCTAAGTCGTCGTCATACTCGTCATCAACCCACGAATGATATGGGAAAATGGAAAATCAGAAGGCACCAAGCAGTTAAATGTGGCTTCTATACCCAATGTTTCCCACAGTTTTGCCTCAGAATTCGCTATTTTTTGATGCTAAAACTGCCATGTTGGATCATTGAAGCCACGTTGTTGGTCAAATCCTCATCTTTTTGGCGAACGCAATGGCCATTTCAGGTCAATTGGAGCTACTGTACCATATAAAAGACATATTTTGGGGGTATATCCCCTTACATAGGCCTGAAAAATAGGCCTTATATATGGTAGGTACCTCCAATTTAGGTTCCTGAGATGGCCATTGAATATAGGTACCACCGATTTAGGTACCTGAAATGCCCATTGAAAAAAAAACAACCAATCAGAAACACCAGCTGGATGCTGGGTACGTCGATGTCCAAGCCACCCATGTAATCTGTGACCTGGGACAAGGACTCCTCACGCCCCGTCTTGGAGTCAACGGTGCAGGTCCAATTCAGTTCCTCGGGGATGGCAGGTGCCCATGGACAGGCCGATTGCTTCCCATCCTTCATGAAACACCCGCCTGTATGGTGCCAAATATGTATGTAAATTCCGCCCTACTACTAAGAAGAATAGCAACCAGTAATGTAGCAATAATGATAGCAATAGCATGCAATAGCAATAGTAAGAATCAAAGTAACAATGGCTATAAGAGTAAGAAGAGAACAAATATATAGCCAGACTGCAAAAGTAGTAAAATGCCACTATATTGTGTGTATATATATATACGCTACATAAAAATTAACGCATAACGAATAGCAATACGGAATACCCAACTATAATAATAATACAGTAACAATAACAATAGTAATAATAGAAATAAGAATAACATAGAATAACAATAATAGTAGTAAGGATAATAACTAACAAAAATAATAACAATAATAATGTCGTGATAGTAATAATAATCCATAAGACAAAAATGACAACGACAATAATAAGCATAATCCAACGGCAATAATATCATACTGGGAATAATGTATATATATATATACAGGAATATCAATGCGAACAACAATCCCCAATCCTGCCCTGACGAGGATCGCTAAGGACAGGTTCCAACAAGTCCACGATGGTCTGTGGATTCTCTGGGGAAATGTAGTATTGACATCCTGGGCAGTGGCCGTCACGTCTTGGGCCTTCGAAGCCTGAAACCCTGGGCCATTGCTCCAAAACCTATGGGGCAGAGGGAGCCTCCGGAGGTTGGTAGATTTAGTGACAAGAGGCACCCTTCACAGGAGGAAAATTGGGGAGCTGCTACTGAAGTTGAAGGTGGAGCCCGGAGTTTGATGAAACTGGAAGGACTTTTTTGTGTACGAACCAGACCCAGTTGATGCTACAAAACGACAGGCAGAAATTTGGTCTTCACTTTTTCTCACCCTCTCAGACCCATTCATGGTCATTTTGGCCCTCAGCCAAGCCCAGCTGGGCACCACCAGGTACCACCATCCATCAGCACGAGTGTCTCAGCTTGGGCTTGACGAAACCACCACTGTTGATGTAGCTCGCAAAGTCTGGCTCCGTCCAGCAGAACAACGCCTCGGGCGGCACGTAGCCTGGCCGGGACGTCGGGACGTTCAGGATGAAGGCGAGATGAACAGATTCAACAGTGGTGGAAGTTACTGTTTTTCTCTACCCTCTGGTAATTTAACATAGCTATTGAAAATTGCCATTTATAGAGTGGATTTTCCCATTGAAAATTGTGTTTTTCCATAGTTATGTTAGTTTACCAGAGGGTATGTTTTTCCTCTGAATCTACCATGGAACTCATAAACTGTCAAAATGATTCAAAATGTTTCTTTCATCTGTGCCCCCCATAACGCCTGGAAAACGAGGGTTCTTCTCAACCGCGCGGCGTGTCCAGGGGTGGTTGTCTGCCAACTCCTGTGCATTCGCTGGCAGCCATCCAGACCTATCCTCCACTGGATATTGCCACTCCTGGTGCTGGCTGCAGGGTCTGAAGTGGATCTTCTACCACTCTGAAGCTTCCAAGCTTTCCAAGGCCTAGCCTAGTTTTGAAGAGCTTTCAGGAAAATGTGACAAGATGTTTAAACATCTTTAAACAACCTCAATTTGAACGGGCCGAGAAAAAAAATACGCCACAAACATCGGCCTTCTTGGCCAAGAAGGAGCCCTCCAAATCCCGTGGCACATCGTCCACTGAAGCCATTGCGGCTCCCAAAACCGGGGCGCGATGGTGGCAATGGCCAAAAAATCGCTGGAGCCGGGGCCGTGTTGTCCCACAAAAACATGGGAAATCGGCTTGAAATCGGCTTGAAATCGCCTGTGAAAAATGGGGGAAACCAACAGCTTCCCAAATCTTGCGACATGTTCTGTGGTATCTTCCGGGGTTTGGCAGGCCCAAATGCATTTTTGGAGCAAGTTCTAGAAATGGGACATTGATAGTTGATGGACATTCTACATCTGCGGTGGCATTCTAATCATTGTTGGACAGAAAATGCCGAAAAACATTATCTCATGTGGGTGGGAAAGTCTTAGCTCCTTGGTTCCCACGCAGCAGCTGCCCTGCGGCGCCCCGCGCGTCCTCTCTGCGTTGTGACGGACATTAGGAAAGTGCGCCAGACCCACCTGCGTTGCGAAAGGCTTGCAGAGGTGTCACTCGATGCGTGAAAAACATGGGAGGACCCAGAATGTATGGATTCAGAGATTGTGACCGTACTAACGTAGTCACGTAGTCTCCCCCTCTCTCTCCCTCTCTCCCTCTCTCTGACGTTTTTTTTGAAACTGTGTGTCTCACTATCCGGGTGGGTGACCACCCATAGATCTATTCGTAGTGGCCTGAATCCTGTTGGAGCAGGTTCGCGTCTTGCAGTATGAACCATCCACTCCAACATCCAAGACATCTTACAAGTTGAGACTTGCTTGGGCTGGTGTTTCTTGCAACTATCAAAACTCTTCAAAGGAGCCGAAAAAGCCCGTTTTATTCTCTTTTGTTCGGTGAATTAGTTGAACCCCCTCTACAACTTTCACCGCACAATGTTTGTATTGGTGCTTTTTTCTTGATCACAATCTCCGGTGTCAGGATTCAAAGCGCACAGTTTTTCCTCTCGGCCATCGTCCACATACAGCTGTCTGAGACAAGGACCATGCGTTTCAAAAGCGACCCTTGATGTTGTATCGTTTCTTTCCAGATTCGAATCCACGTGTAGATCGGCCCTTGATTTTGTACCTCGGATCATGCGCTTGCGGTTGATGATATACCCCCCAGAAGAATGTCTGCCAGGGTATGCTCTACATCCAAGGGGATGCTAACGACCTTATATCCTTTGTTCAATGACATCAAGGAAAATCAACGTCCGCGCCACCTTAGGCTTCCTCGCAGTCGTCATTGCATCAGTGCCCATGACGGCCCCTCCCCAACTGTGATAGTTGTGTCGGTTGCTCACCCTCCCCTTCCATGCTTGTGGCTACTCAATACCCCTGAAATCAGCCTGTTGGGAAAACTTGTTCAGTTGCAGGGGGTTGAAACTCAGTCAAAGACATGCTCTGCAGCAAACATACATGGCAACAGAAAATCCCACCAAGAGAAAAACCCACCGTTCGTAGATGATGTTCCTCATCCAAGTGGTATTTACTTGTTTATTGCCATCTTTCCCATGTCAGACTCCACAACTCACATTCACAACCACCAAAAATAAATGCATGGCTGCTAATGTGGCGAACCCAATGAGAAACCATACCCCCATTCACCCAATTCACCCATTTTCGTATTTAAAAAAAAAACACCATGCCAACAAAATAGGGCTTTACCAATAGCCCAGGTGCCAGCCGGGGAAGCCGCGATACTTCACCCCAGTCCATTTCGCCTCGTACGGCATCAGCGGCTCCCGCTGAGTGACCTCCACTCCTTCGGGCGCGTGCGCCTCGACAACGCAGTCCCTGCAGCCAGTGATGGCCACCCAGCCCAACCCGGGGAAGACGATGTCGACGCAGGACTCGTCCCAGCCGGTGCCTGTGCCGGAGCTAGTGGCCTAGTAGTCGGCCCATGAGCCAGTTAGTGACTGGGGGGCAACCAAATGTTTATAATATATTTATACAATTTTATACACACACACATATATATATATTATATATATATATACATAATTATACATACATACTGATACTGGCTGGGCATTGGTCCCTGAGCTCACAAGCCCGGTTTTTCCCCCACCTGTCAGCTCGAAACGAGTGGATTTCCAGGGCAGCAACTCCTGGTAGCGTCGGGCGTCCACAGGCGGCTTCAGCTTGTCACCGGCCCACTCTTGACCTGAGCGAGTCCCGACTACATGCTACGGGGCCAAACCCGGTTTAACCCTGTTCACATCAAAATACCTGGGATTTATGGATAATATGACATTCAGTATAATATAAGAGGTATTGACCCATTCCCATATCCACAATTTGTCAAAAGTCATCATTGGTTGACAATTCATCAACCAGTATTAAACATGCCCAAATCACTCCCCCCGAATATGCCAACTTCTTGGAGAGTTCCACACTTGGTGGTTTATCCCAGTTAGTAAGTGGATAGTTCAGTCATGTTCAGTCCAGTTCTAACTGGACTACACAATCCTACTTACCCCACTTCGAACTGGGGCGCTCTGACTCACATTACTATCCCTTAAATTAAATAAACCATCAAATCAAAAATTTGGCTCAAAATTGGTATCCCTGAAATGAGATGGTTATATAAGTTCCTTAAAAAAAAGGCCAATGGAATGTTGCGACCCCCTGTGTCGGTTTTCTTTAACCAACGAAAACATCGCAGCAGATGATTCTCCACCAGTCAATACTGTCAGGAGGCAGATGCGTGAAGCCTTTTCGATGCGCGTGCGGTGCAGCTTCACGTTTTCGGAGACGAAGACGGTGAACTGGTACGGCCTGGCGACGAGGGACCATGGGACCCAGGGACCCATGGGATGGTGATCATTTTGTCGGTAACAGGAGAGGAAGTGCCTCTCATGCCCTCAGTGAAACACAGCTGGAAAATCCCCCAGCAGTTCCATGATTTTCCCCCAAAAAAAGGAGCTTCCCAGCCATGTTGGATGACCGCAGGGCATCCTGCGGACCATGACACCTGCCCCGCCTGCCCGACACAAAGTCCAAGCGCGCGAGCGCACCCAGAAGGAGGCTTCTTCCCTCATCCATGTGGAAGGTGAGGCGAACCGAGCCTTGCGACATCAAGGCTAATCTGCCAAACGTTAGTTGGGATCATCCCCAAAAAATCGGGTTGAAGAAAAAAAACATGACACCACTTTTTGTCGAAAGAAAATATATCAAGCATCATTTGTGACCCAGAGCCAAATTCAGAGCCCACAGCTCCTGTCGGTTGAAAGCCCTTAGCCCAGCCTCGCTTCTGCGGAATGATCTCCTGCAGAAACATCTCTCAGAAGCCAATCAAACAAAAAACAAGTCTGACATTGGGGGACTTGTTACCCTGCGAAGATTCAAGTTTCCAGTAGCAAGTCCCGTCAGATTCAGCAACTGTATCCACTGTAGCTTCACCATCTTCACAGCTATTGGCACCCTTCCCCACTGCTCCTTGAGGTCTTCCAAGGTGAGTTTTTCGGCAATGCTGCCAGGGACCAGCAACCCCGGCATATCAATCAGTTTGATGTTGGTTTGCCTCATGTCAGAAATCGGCGGAAATAGGCGGATGCGAGATGATGAGAGTTTTGATGACAGTTTTCATTGGCACAATCAGACACTATCACTATTTGTTGGCATCTTAGAGGTTAGAGGGGCGTGTAGCTTTGTGGTATTAACCATCATTTACCCACATTATCCTATTATCAACCATCATGATCAACAAAATCGATGATCAATTATGGTCATATCAGGTGGAAAGAAATCGGAGGCTCTGACACAATCTCAGCTCTCAAGGGTCCAACCCAAGAGAAGGATGACCAACTGGCAACTAACGGCAAATGCTCGAGGTTTGTGGTAGGCTCTTAGCATTTATTTATGTAATGTAATGCAATGTCATATAATGTAATGTATATAATGTAAAGTGTCAGTATAGTGCAGCATAGTGTAGTATAGTAATTATAGTATAGTACAGTTTAGTTGGATGGATGGATGGATGGATGGATGGATGGTGTTGTGCTACAATGTCAACATCCAAAAAATTACATCTAATCTCATCCAATTATCTACATGGTCTGTAGATAGTCTATCTTTGTATGTTGCTATATGGGTTTGTCTGAAAATAGGGTATATTCCCAATGAAATAGCCATTTAATAGGGATAGATAATGATCAGCAAAACCATTGGGAAAATGGGGTACACTATTTTCAGACACACCCATATCATTCCCTTAACGGGGCGTGGTGATCTGCCCATTGCTGCTCCAAGCTGCTGAAACTTCATGGCGATGGGTCTCAAGGTGGTTCCCGGCAAAACGGAGACCACGAAGCCCGATTGGTCCTCACCAGGGACGGGTCGATGGCGTACATGGTGCCTGTTGTTGGAGGAGATTATGGACATGTGCACTACATATATATATAATTAAAAATAAACATGTATATAGATATATATGTATGTACTACAATATATACATATATTACTGTTATATGATGTTCAAAAAATGTAACACGTGAATGTAAATCATGTACCATGTTTTTGTTTCTAGAAGAACTACCAGTACTATAGACTTGCTACGCCGGGACAACGGAGCATCAACCCCTGTCCTCGGACAAGACCCGCCCAACACCACGTCGTTTTCGCAGAGTCAGGCGGTTCAAAAAGGAGGACTTTCCAGCGTTGGCGGCTCCAACCACGTAGTGGTCCTCGAGCTTAAGCCATCTAAACTTGGATAGATAGATGGATAAATAGATAGATAGATGGAGAGATAGAGCTAGAGATAGAGAAAGAGGCAGAGATAGATATAGAAATTAGATGCTATCACATGATATGACCCAGGAATCCAGGAAGAAAGCAATAAGGGATGCATCTCAACGGACATCATGCAGCCCAGACTCTCAAATTCAAGACGATCGCACGTGACTTTTACTGCATGACTTAGCCATGGACTGGCAAGATCGACAATATCTACATACAACTCCAAAAACTGCGTAAATTCAAATCCATTTCTCTGCATCAAATATCTAAGTACAGCATATCTAAGTATATCTATGCCTATCTGCCAGTGTGGCACACCATCCGCATCCCACAGTGCCCACAGCACGGTCCTCAGGAATACCTTTGGTTTCCAACAAGTCAGAGACCGGTTTCAAGCCCTTGCCCTGGTGACCTGGGGGAATGGCCCAATCCACCCTCTCGGCTCATGGTTGGTCCATAAAACATGGCTTAGCGGCCTAAGCCATGGAAAATCCCAGTGTCCGAGTGGTTGGTTTCCCTCACTTTTGCCCCATGAAACGATGATGCGATTTTCTGGATTTTCAGCACCCCATGTTAGCCCATGTTTGGACAAACTTACACATCAACCACGGGCAAACCTGGTGGTTTGGGTTGCCTGGGATCACAGAAATAACCCCAGGGAAAACACGTCACCGGTAGTGGGCAACTCCCACTGGAAATTCGGACGATGGTGGTTGAGTGAGAAACGCCGTATGCTTACATTTATTGGGGATCATCCATGTCATCCATCATACCCGATTTCCGCCATGGTTCTCAACACTGCCCAAATAGTACGACTGCAACAACCAGCCAGGCCACAGGAGATGGGAAAGACATCCATGATTTTGATCTTGTCCAACCCTGCCAGCTGTGCTTCTCTGGCAATCCAGCCCTTCACCCTAGGCATGCTGGCATCTTTCGGCAGCAAGTCGATCTTGTTGGCGATGATGCGGACCCGAATCTTGGGCTTCTTCACCAGCTCCTGGAAAAAGGTGCGACGAAAGGGATCTCAGGGCCATCTTCAGTTCCTCCACATCTTCAGTTCTAAGATGAGGGATTCCCAACCTCCAGTAGACTAGTCCATTATGGTCCATTCAAGTAGGCAAACCAAGAGGTGGAGTATCCTGCACCTGGTTCCCCCCGTAACACACCTGTCCTGCGCGAGGTATTGCAAGAGTTTGAAGGATGGCCCGAAATCAAAGACGTCCACCACGGCAAAAATGGTCGCCTCCTGCAGTTTTCTCTTGGATGTTCCCAAGTTGGCCCCCTTGCTAGTCCTCAACCCCGAAAATCCGCTGGAAATCTTGGAGTCAGAAACCAGTTGTACCACTTCGCCAAGCTCACAGAACATCCAAGGAAACCAAAGAACTGGGGGAAGGGTAGAGGAAAATAGGCAGCGACTTCCAAGCTCACAATCCTACAAGTATGATAAGGTCAGTCAATGGTTTGCCCCCTCACCTTTGGCAAGACCTAGCCACAGAACGGGCCAGGTGAAGAGATAGGTCACAAGTGGGCGGGGAATCCTAGTTGTGTCACGGGCTACATGATACAAAACCGCTCCCCCAATATACTGTAAGTGATTGAATAGTCCCAGCTCCAGATCACATCCCGATTTCGCAGGTGAAACTCCCACCTTCTCAAGGTCTAAAAGGCCGAACCACCATTCATGTCGCTGACTTCTTTCCATTTTTTGTTGGTTAAAGTTTGCGAGTTGTATGCTGATCTTTCTAGCTTGATGGGATTCCAAACCAAATTGTTCTGCAAGGGGGGGAGTCTGCTTTATGCCAACATGCACCAACGAAACCACAAGAAAATGACTTCACGAGTGCGAGTATTCAAACGGATCCGGCCCTTCAATTCCAGCAGAAATCCTCATATTATCCATACATATCCATAATATCCATAGAAAGCCCCGAAAAAAACGTGTTTCTTTGGGGTTACGGTGATCATCTCCTTTTTCTTTGCTGCTCACATGGAATCCATTGGAATCCCCTCCTGCGCCGGTCGCAAGGTGTCACTCAGCAGCGTTTCGAACGCCTCGGCCGTCAGCTCCTGCGCCGAGCTGCCAGCCGACGCCCCGGCCCCGGCGCCGCCGTAGGCGGGGCGCAAGACGTCGTCGCAGTCGTTGTAGTGCCACAGGCCCCAGCAGCGCATGCCTGGGATGGCTGGATTCAGGCGGTGCTTCGGTGCTTCCCTTACCCTTTGGTAATTTAAGCTATGCTAATATGTTCATAGGTTTAAACCAACTTTAAATGGGCAATTTTCCATAGCTATGTTAGTTTACCACGAAGTAACTTACAAAATGCCACAAAGAAATACAGAGAATATGCTTTTGGTATGCTGTTTAGTGGAGCTGAAGCTCAACGGTATGCCATCAATCTGCAGCTGAGATACACACACTCGGCCGTGCTTCCTTCCCCGCCCTCTTCAACTGCCCGAGATCATCACCCACAGGGGCTACCAATTGGGTCATGGCACCCTTCACTACGCTACGATCGAAGACCCAACCTCAGTTGCAGGGACTCTGCTACACCAGGGTAATGGTTTCTATGAATATCAAAGACTATCCCTACATAGGATTATCTACCAGTGAAACATGATCATTATCAGGCCACTTGTAATTGATTTAGATGCAGATCATCCGCTTGTTGGCTGAATTTTTACCATGTTGCCACGGCCATCCGCGAGCCGAAAGTAGTTCCTGGAATCTGCACTTCGATAGACTTCATCGATTTGAAATTGCTGGCCTCAGGTAGCCCGAACCAATCTAGCAGCAAAAAATGAAACATGTCCAAGAGGTGCTGAAAGAATATGGCAGGCCACCATATGTCAGAACAAACATATTTATACATTACACATTACTGTAATACATTCTAGATGCGTATTCACACATACAAATCCATAATATAATCCAGGTACGTACCATGACGATTTGCCAAGAAAACTCCCACTTGGACTTGACACGGCTCCAAAAAGACTCCGCCCCAGTTGGGCCGTCCAAGGTACCAAAGACCAAGCTCTCCCCGGTGCGTTCAGCGTTCACGTCTGGAGCCTTGCGGATGTCCAGGTAGACGTTGGCGATCACCTTGAAGAACTTCTGATCCGACCTGGGGCAGAGGGCAGAGCTTTCTGAAAACGTGCCGTGCCAGCGAAATATTAACAACTGGCGTCGAAAACGCCAGTAACACACTTGGAAAATGTTACAACTGTTATATTTAAATTTATAGTTACATTATATTCGATTTCAAATCGCCAAACTCCCCAACAGTTCGACATCGAACCCCTCTTTCTGCAGTTCCCAACCGCCTGGTGGGCAATGAAAAGCTATCACGTTCCTGCGCCCCATCCTGGATGGCAGCTTGGAATGTGAAGGAAAATGCCGATGTCACCAAGCGCGGTAGCGCGGTTGGTGTGTACTATACAGCATTGTATAAGGAGGATATCACCAGCAAAAACAAAAACAGCTTCCCAGCTGCACCTCTTTCAGCAGTAGCGCCACTTCATCTTCCGCGTTCAGCGGCATGGAGAGGTCTTCCTCCTCCTGCTTCACGAACTTGTCGGGCGGCACATAGCCTGAGAGCGAGGCCCCACCTTTTCCCCGGGGAAAATCAAATTGTCCAAGCGAAAAAAGTGTCTTCAACTGGTTTGGTTTCAGGAGGGAGTCAATGAATCAGCTGCCAACCAGCGGACCTAGATCTTTCAGTCCGAGGGGATTGAAGCATCTACAGTCCTGCAGTCCTGCATGGCGTATCATGGCGTGCTTGAATTGGGTGCACATCTGGGCAATGTGGGCAAGACTCACCCCAAGAAATTGGCAAATACATCACAAACAGCACCAACTCTGTTGATTCTTGTGCGTCGACAAGAATCCAGAACATCGCCAATCTCAGATACCCTGTCCAAATATATAACTTCTTGAAAAAGAGTAAAGTGCTAAAGTACCCCATGCAAGCTTTCCCTGCAGGCAAGGGTTCCAGGGTGAAATTATCCATCTCCAAATCTCAAGCAGGGACGGGGCTGCCAGGACCATGCGGTGCCCAACCCGACGCTAAAAGGAGAAATAGAAAATCTGTCTTTGAGCAGTTGCCAAAACCTCGTGTGGATAAATAAGTATGCATGTGCATGGGTTGGATCCCTCTTAATCCCTCTGAAACGTAAAGGGTTCCTGTAATCCACTGGTTTTGGCCACTGCTCATATTTGGCACAGCCAAGCTTGACCCAGAGCCATCTTGTCGGTACACTGTAGCTTCACACCACAGCCAGGGCAACAACCAGCATCCATTTGCAACACGAAATTCTCCTTCCGTTCTTTCAATTTCTCACTACGGATCTGCCCAAAAGGTCGCAGCCGCTGGTTGTCCAGGGGTACCTCCTCGTCAAACTGCGCGTCGTAGCCCGTGTAGTGGATCCGTGCCACACCGCCACCCACGCGCACCACTTGCGCTTCGCGCCAGCGGTTGGATGGGGCCAACACCTCCACTCTGGCGCCCTTCTTGCAGAAGTCCTCCACCTTGGTCGAGCTTCTCCGGATACCAGAAATCCAGCATGAAAACCTTAACAACATTGGTAGATACCCGTAAAACACCATTAAATCAGTGGGGAAATATGGGGAAATACATGTCTTCAACTTCAACCCAACTTGTTGCGAGTCTGCTTTGGTGTTCTACCACCCCTGAGGAAAACGGCTAGTGCGCACACCAAAGTACATGGGGTCAAAACAGTGGGAAAATGACAATGTAGAAACATCCCAAGCAAAGAGAAGGTGAACATCCCAACGTGGACTAGCCTGTTCATGTTTCGATGTCGTGGGATCCACATGACCGAACAAAACCAACAAGAAATCATGGCTCTTTTCCCACTGATCGATGCCCCTGATTTGGTGTGTCACCCCAATGTGGCAAGTAGATGTTCAAACATCTGCCTTGGCCCATGTACTTCTCGGTGGAAAATCCCTTATATCTAATGACATGCATCCATCATGACATATCTTCCCATAATACCTTCCACACAATGACAAAGCCACACAGACCAGAAATCTTGGTTCATACTGGATCAGTGAAATCTTAGGGCCTCATATGCGTCCATATCTAGGGACGTTGTTAGAAAATAACTGGCTTAAGGAGTAGGGATCATCCAGAATCAATATGTAAAGAATAATGCGCTCCACTTTACATGCAGTTTTTCCCCCTTTTCCCCAGGCACCCTCTTCTCACCGGTGGCATCGGTGATTTTCACATCTGCTCTCCTCGCCACCCGGTCTCGGCGTTCTCGCCGGCATGCCGCGGCCACCAGCAGCCCGCCCGCGCAGCAAGCGCTGCGCCGTCGCGCCGAAACGGGCGCCACAGGCGCGGCTAGGCGCGGCGCCGAAGGCCGGGGCGCAAAGGAGGGCGGGGCACTGGGCGATGCCAAGGAAATGGCCCAGTCCATGGCGGCTTTTTTTCCTTTTTTTAAAGGTTTGGGGAATGTGAACAGCTGAAGTTGGGAAACTGATGGAAACTGAAACTGATTGACTGATGAAGACTGGTCTAAAGAGACGTTTAGGTGGAAAAGGTGGTGGCAACTGGAAATGGTAAGCATTTTTTATAAGTCTGTGGCCTTGAGGACTGTGGAACTGCGGAGTGATCACGATGTATGGGTCTTTTAGCTGCTCCAAGGCGGAACACCTAAATCAATGGACCCCAACTTGAATAGGACTGGTTGCCCATGTTTTTTCCTCTTGCTTTTTGACTCAGGAACGAGGGTTTTTACTCTTAACCCTCCGGCTGCAAGCCCAGGTGCAGTCACTTCAGACTTATCATAGACCACTGTTGGTCGTTGTCACAGGGGATGAAATTTGTGGACGCAAACGAGCCAAAAAGCTTGCCAAGGATGCCCCCAGTAATCAGCATGAATTTTCCCATTTGCATCCAGTTCTGGATGATTTTCTCATTGCATAACTTTTTGGGTACTAGTACCTGAGGTAAACCTCTAAAAATGCAAAGCCCCACGCCAATCCATCACCCCCGCTGCACCTGAACAGTCTGGGACCGGACCGCACCATGCACTGCTGCAGATCTTCCACTTTCTGGAAATTTCTGGCAATCAAGTCCATCAAATGCAACCTCAACCATGAGACCTTGTGGTTGGGGGTTGGGGAAATGACTTGTCTGTCGTTGGGGTGCTTGCTGTTTGTTGTTGGGAACTCTCAATCGAAACGGCTTCGGTTGAGGCTGGCAGCTGGTCCCCGCATCTGAGGGTGTATCAAATTTATGTATTATCATGTTCACCACTCAAATTGCCATTGGGGGCATAGCACCCCCCCAAAAATAGACAAGTATTCTATCATATTCTATCCCGCTTTCAATTGGATTTTACCCAAATCGACGGTATCTATTTGGGGGTTACAATGGGTTACCAAAAATGCCGCTTTGCCCCATAAAGCCACAGCCACATACCACCCCGAGACCCCAATGATCCCCGCCTGGTCCAACAGGCGACAGCTCAACCTGCGGATTCATCTGGACATATCTGGACAATAGCCTATCTCTACCGTATTTTCATGTATTTTCCCACCGGAAATATTGATTTCTTCAATGGCAAATTGATTGGTCCATCTAAATCTACACCTCTTTCTGCTCTGCATATCTCTTCATCCCCATATCAGACTGTCAGCAGCCGTGTGTCTCCCGATGGTCTGGTCCCCCGAAGAGCGCCTCAGAACTGCTTCGTTGAAGGGCGCCCACGCCAACTCCGGATCTTTCAATCTGCAGGGCCCCGGGGCTCCTGGAGCAGAAAGTCACAGGACGTGTCTGGCCTTTGAAAAGAAAGCTTTTGAAGAAGCAAATGAAACAGAAGGTTGACTCTGTGAGAGACTTTTTGAGGTGACATTGCCAATCTTTGGAGATATTCATAAGGAATTGGAAGTAGGTTGAGCCCTCATATCAATTGAATTCTTTCCACTGGTGTGCGGACCACACATCACACCCAACGCGCGCCGCCCGCCTTCCGAATCCTCCGATTGCCACTTGAGAATCACCTGCCAGCAGCATTGTAAGGGGAAAAAATACATCTGGAAACCTATGCCATTGCATGTCAGAAATGAACCTCACACCTTCCAACTGAACCACTCCATCCAAATATCAACAACTTCATCATCTTCATCTTTTGCCATCATTCCTGCATCATTACCATGTTTTAATCAATCTTCCCCACACAAACACAATACAATATACCCTCCATCCCATCCCCACCATCCCCACCTGTTCGGCTTGCAGCAGTAGCCAGTTGGGATCCTCCGCCTGGTCGCCCCAAAAGACGTTGGATCCTCGAGCCTCGTCGCTGAGCCCGCGGATGCCGATGCTGGAGGAGATGCCTCCAGCGACTGCTGCGACCACGGGGTCATGGTGTGATGGGCTGAAGTATCAAATATGAACATATGAATGTGTATATATAAATATATGTATGCATATGTGTATATATATACCTATGTATATCTGTCTGTCTGTCTGTCTGTCTGTCTGTTTGTCTGTATGTATGTATGTATGCATGTATGTATGTATGCATGTCTGCATGCATGCATGCAGGCATGTATGTATGTATGCATGTATGTATGTATGTATATATGTATGTATGCATGTATGTATGTATGCATGTCTGCATGCATGCATGCATGCAGGCATGTATGTATGTATGCATGTATGTATGTATGCATGCATGTATGTATGTATGCATGCAGGCATGTATGTATGTATGCATGTATGTATGTATGCATGCATGTATGTATGTATGCATGCAGGCATGTATGTATGTATGCATGTATGTATGTATGCATGTATGCATGCATGCATGCATGTATGTATGTATGATTACAAATGATTATGAATGAATATGTATGATTGTGTATGATTATGTATGATTATGTATGGTTATGAATGATTATGTATGATTATGTATGATTATGTAAGATTATGTATGGTTATGTATGGCTATGTGTGATTATGTATGATTATGTATGATTATGTATGATTATGTATGACTATGAATGATTATGTATGATTATGTATAAATAAGAATGATTGTGTATGATTATGTAAGATTATGTAAGATTATGTAAGGTTATGTATGATTATGTATGATTATGTATGATTATGTATGATTATGTATGATTATGTATGATTATGTATGATTATGTATGGTTACGTCTGATTATGTATGATTATGAATGATTATGTATGATTATGTATGATTATGTATGATTATGTGTGATTATGTATGATTATGTATGACTATGTATGACTATGTATGAGTATGTATGATTATGTATGATTATGAATGATTAGGTATGATTATGTATGATTATGTATGATTATGTATGGTTATGTATGGTTATGTATGATGATGTGAGATTACGTGTGGTTATGTGTGATTATGTATGATTGTGTATGATTATGCATGATTATGTATGATTATGTATGACTATGTATGACTATGTATGACTATGTATGATTATGAATGATTATGAATGACTATGAATAGTTAAAAAGGATTATGAATGATTGTGTATGAATAAGAATGATTATGTATGATTATGTATGTTTATGTATGGTTATGTATGATTATGTATGATTATGTATGATTACGTATGGTTATGTATGGTTATGTATGATTATGTATGATTATGTATGATTATATATGGTAATGTATGATTATGTATGCATGCATGCATGTATGCATGATTATGTATGATTGTGTATGATTATGTATGATTATGTATGTATGTATGTATGATTATGTATGTATGTATGTATGTATGTATGCATGCATGCATGTATGTATGCATGTATGTATGCATGCATGCATGTATGCATGCATGCATGCATGTATTAATGTAATGTAATGTAATGTAATGTAATGTAATGTATTAATGTAATGTAATGTAATGTAATGTATCAATGTAATGTAATGTAATGTAATGTAATGTAATGTGATGTAATGTAATGTAATGTATGTATGTGTATGTATGTCTGTCTGTCTGTCTGCCTGCCTGTCTGTCTGTCTGTCTGTCTCTGTCTGTCTGTGTGTGTGTATGTGTGTATATATATACCAGCTGCGCTTACGCTCAGCACAGGGAGTGAATGAAAATTAGCAAAGGGGAAAACGGAGCAGTATGCTGGATATTTATGATCCAAAGCTTTTCGCAGGAACTGAATCCTCAACCGTTCTGCACCTCTCCATTGAAAATACAGAGATTGGGTCATCTTTTTACGACGGAGAAGCCTGGTCAACTACATCTTGGATGAGTTTTATAGCAACCCCCAAAAAAAAAGAAAACGAAAAGTAGCTCAGTTCAGTACTATTTTTAGTTTCGGATTTGACTTTTCTATCTTTTCGAATTGTTTTCTGGTTTACAGAAGTGATTCTTCAGATTTGTTGGGGCCATTGGGGCCCCCTTTACCTGGAGAAGCGGCCGCTGCTTGAGCCACGTGGTCCTGCCACTCTTTGGCCATCAGCTTGCAGCAAGCTTCTTCCTGAGGGCAGCAGGGAATTCCAACAAGACAATGGGGATTGATGATAATTAATAGTGGGGTGAAGAATGGTTGAGAATGGTTAAGGATGGTTAAGAATGTGAATTGTGATGGTTATAATTTATAATGATTATATAACCAATAAATGCAATAAAGGGCACCCCTCAATGGTAACCTAAGCCCCTATTGCTGTGGTTGACGGTGGTTAGCAACCACGAAACATCAGGCTGTATTTGATTGGCAGACCTGGAAGAAGGCGGAAAGTGGGAGAAAGGGCGTAGAAGTGAATGGTCTACCCTCTGGTAAACTAACATAGCTATTGAAAATGCCCATTGATAGTGGATTTACCCATTGAAAATGGTGGATCTTTCTATAGTTATGTAAACGTTTACCAGAGGGTAGTCTAGTCCGAATGTTTCCCAATGGTGACTTTCCATTTGCTACGATGACCAGAACTCACCAGCTTTCTGGTGGCGAGAATCGACCGAAAAAAATTGGTGTCCATGTTTGATGGTAAACTCTCACTATTTTGGCCTGGTGAAATCCCTAGTTGTTGGCCAAAAAACACCAAAAAAAAAATGAAATCACCCAGGAAGAAAAGTATGTGTGATGATTAGAAACCAATGTGTCATCCCAAAATTACCTTCTTTCTTGCTGATACACTCCCAAATTCTCGATCAACTTCCAAAATCTCGCTCCAATCTCAAAAAAAAAACGCTCAAGCCCAGAGAATCTCCAAAAACCAGGTCCCTTGCTGCGCCAAAAATCCCCCATTTTTCTCACCCCAAAACCCCCGCACCCTCGACCCACGTCGGCCCAGCGTCCCAGCGGTGCCGGAAGCAGGGCTCCGGCGCCAGCTCCGCCAGACGCTCCGCGCAGCTGCTGACCTGGGCGTCCACCTGGCCTCGTCAGCAAGAGATGGGTGGGGCACTGTTTTCACCGAGAAAAATTGGCAGATAATTTGGGAAATTGTGGATTTGACCATGAAAAATGGTGGAAAATGTGTACTTAACCCTGAAAAACGGTGAGAAATTGTGGATTTAACCTCTGAAAAATGGTTCATTTACAGTACCTCATGGCAATCTTACTGTTGAAAATGACAAACCATCACCGATATAGTGGTGTCTTAATGCGGCCATAAAGAGAAAAAACAAAGTGATATACTATGAAACATGCAGTGGATATTGTCTGAGATGGTGATTTCACAATCATTTTTTCAGCATCAAAATAAGGGGTTCATCACTGAATAACGGATGTGGGTCCAAACATGGATTTACCCCCAAAATGAGCCAACAACAATCTGGACATAACAACCAACTTACCCCATGTCTTCAATGTAGGAACTTGAGGAACCACCAAGTGACAGCTGCTTCGGGGGTTTCAAAACCCAGGCTGGAAGATCCCTGGGCTGCGGGCAAACCAAGGCCAAGGAATCGGAAAAGTCCTTGGCAAACCAGGGCCAAGGCCAAGAAATCTCGAGGTTTTTCATAGCCAATCGATCATCATGCCCCGCAACACCACTGCCCTGCCACTTGGGGATTTTCGCCATATTTCTTTTCACTGGATGGCATCACTATCTGCAGAACTGTTTCTTCACCCCCAATGTTGGTGCTCAACTGAGCTGGCCCAAGGCACTTGGACAACAAATGCCCTTCTTCAAACTTCCAACCCCAACTGCAAAACACCAAATCTGCATGCATGTTGCTTAAATCATAGCAAATTCTTGGTCAATTGCATCCCTATATGTCCTCTTTGTTTCTTAAAATCACAATGTTGATCCGGTCACCTCTCAGTTTTTCAACTGTCATGGTCAACCCTTCACCCACCCACTGAGGCCCGTTCCAGCAAACCATCATGAGTCAACGCCACTGGAAGGCCCTCCATGGGATTGGCCAACATGTCTTCAATGCACAGCTGTGGGTCTTCCTCCATCTCAGGGCCTGGAGCGCTACCACTTGGAATTCGGAAGGGAAACGCCACGGAAAATCATGAGATAGTTATATGACCTATATGCCCTAAAAAAGACAAACAAAAAAAAAGTAACATCCGACTTAAATAGTCATAATTGGATCTGTCTTTTTGGGGGGTCACCAAAACCTGGCAGTTGCTATGTGCCAAACAATGACGTGCTTAGGATATCTATGCATACATATTCTTTCTACAAAAATTGCATCTGTAAAAATATGAAACCAGATGCCAAAAAATGTGTGCACACATATAATTACATACCCTCTGGTAATTTAACGTAGCTATGGAAAATCACCATGTTTAATGGGAAAATCCACTATAAATGACAATTTTCAATAGCTACGTTAAATTACCAGAGGGTACAGTATAGCCACCCCCGAAAAAATGCCGAAAAGCTGGAAACCTGGAACATATCGGGTCAACCGGGTTCCACTATCCTGTCTTTCTCGGGAGTTGCTATACATAATCATTCCATTCCACACCAACCAGTATTCCATATAATCTCCAATCAACTAGTGAGTTATGCTATAATCATACTATATATGTATATATATATATCCCGAATAATCCCGTTTGTAATCCCATCTATAATCCCCACGAATCCCACGAATCCCATTTCTATGGACATATATAAAATCAACATCCTGAATATATATGGACTAATCCTATTTCTATATATATATATATACATCTTGAATAATCCCATTTCTAGAAATATAATCAACATATTTCAACCACATCTTCCCCCACCTGCGAGCTCCGTGGGTTGCTTGCCGGCTTCCCGGCTGGCTCTCTCCCGCTGATGCCCCAGATCCAGCTCCAGGCGCCTCGGCCGAACCATGGGAAATCACGAAAAAAATCGCCAAATTCAGAGATCCATAGGAAAACCATAGGAAAACCATAGGAAAATGAAGGTTTTAATGGGAAAACCATAGGAAAACCATAGGAAAATCGAGGTTTTAATGGGAAAACCATAGGAAAACCATAGGAAAATGGAGGTTTACCTTCTGGTAATTTAACATAGCTATTGAACATGGCCATTTATAGTTGACTTATGCTGATTTGCCTTTTAAAAATTGTGATTTTCCATAGCTATATTGGTTTACCAGAGTGTAACTGATATCTATGGAGAAAAAAATTGATCTCCAAATGTGGAGATATTTAGTTAATAAACAAATAATATCCAGTGTTTCATGGAGGATATCTATGGATCTCTAACAAAAATTTCGATCGAACAGCCCTACGATTTGACCACACGACGGGACCAGTTCAAAAATGTCGATGGCTTGTCGACCCAAACGGCCCAAGAGGATCCGAAATTTACATTCAAAAATAAAATCCAAGATATTCCAAAGACTATTTAAATATATCATATGTGTTTCAGAGATTTTACAAAGAATCCTGATTGTCACCATCATGTGGGTTTGTCTGACAATAGGGTAGATACTCCAATATCCTATGGTTCATCACGTTCCCCACTAAAATTACCATTGCTTGAAGGTATTGTTTAAAATCTCGGACACACCCAAATCCATCTTTCAAAATCCGTAGGGTTGAACATTCTCAACCATGAGTCAGGGGTTAAATCCAAATTGTTGATAGATCAACCTACATTATACTATTAGATCACCATTTTTATATACATTTATATACATACATAATTTAATCATTATTGTATTCCATAGGTCTATAATGCTTAAAATCCCATGGTTTTTGGCTGATGAATTGCCACCGAATCATGGCACTCCGTGACACCGTGACCACCGAGCAAGGCGCCGCCCACAGCGCAGGGCCACTTGCGCTTGACGTCTCAACTTCCGTAAGCCCATCTCCTGGACGAGAGGTGGTTGAGGGACTCATGAAACGCTTGGGATGTGTGTGTGTGTGTATGAACATATTATATATATATATATTTATTTATTTATTTATTTATTTATATTTATATGTATATGTGTGTGTGTGCATATCTCTCTGTGTGTGTGCTTGTGTATAAAAATTCGTTGATTTGCATCCGTTCATTTATGGATGGGTCATCTTTTTGGTACCAGGAATTTTAACATAGCTATGGCCCGTTGATTGATGATTTACAGTTGATTTACCTATTACAAACGGTGATTTTCCATAGCTATGTTAAAATTTCCAGAGGGAAATCATCATGTTCATTCATTTTCCATGATATGCCGATATGCCCATCAAAAAACAAATGGTTAAGTCACTTAAGTCATCATTTTTCATGGTTCCCCCCAAAAAAAAATCGCTCTCCATGCCCATATCCACCGCCTCCGATCGAAGCTGGTACTCTGTCAAGGTCCTTTCCACCAAGGTTTGAAGGGAAAATTCATGGGAAAATTCATGGGAAACCATAGGTAAATGGTGAATCAATGGGAAAATATAGTGAATCCACCATTTTTGAATGGGAGGATAATGGTGAACCAATGAGAAAATCATGTGAAAATATGGGAAATCCTCCAACTAAATAGAGCTTTCAATGCTGGAAGAGTTGTTTTTTTTGGAGCAGATGAGGATACATTGGATACATGAGGCCAAGTTGAAACAAACCCAATCTCTTGACTGTGATCAGGTTCAAAATTGAAAATGTCCCAGGGCTATGGGACAGCCTGCAAGAAGGCAACATATGTCCATTGCGTATGAATAAATTCCCATAGATTCACCATTTTGGAAGTTACTCTCTTTACGTGTTGCCCCTCTGTTTGGTAGCTCAAATATCCCAACATCATGTTTGCCCAGCTCCACCTTGCCCATTCAACCCTTTTTTTTCCTCATTATGGGTTACCTCGTGGTTTTCCCCGGAAATCTCCGTTAATGAATCCATTGCAAACCCACCTGACCACGATTTCCCCAAACAACGAATGGATTCAGATTCTGAAAATGACGAAGTTTGACGGTTCAAAAACGCAATGACAAATCATTAATAAACTGATCAATGATATCCTCACAATGTTTGAAGGGTAGAACTGGCTAAACCACCAAAATCCCTATTTCAATGATGGGTGAATGACTAACCAACCATCATTTCCCGATCATACGATTTGTTTGATTGCTATATGTATAAATGGGTTTGTCTGAAAAAAGGTAACCCCTGTCCCCATTACCACTATTGTTGGGCATCCTCCAATTTCACACCCAAATGATTCAATCCCCATGAATTAAGACCTTGCCATGAGTTGGGAGCAGATGAGTTTCCACTCAAAATTGCTGTTGAAATCAGGGTTGAACTGTTAATTTACCGGCTACCCTCTGGTTATTTAACATAGCCATGGTATAGATGGCCCATTTATAGAGGTTTACCTATTAAAAATGGTGATTTTCCATGGCTATGTTGAATAAGCAGATGGTAATTTACCAGCTAAGTTCCGCCCCAGCATCTGTTGCAGTTGAGCTCTGCTCTCCATCGCCGCAATCAGCGCGGCATAGCCTTGCCGGAAGCTGCCTGTGGCCACGTCGAAGCCTCAGTACCCGCTACCCTCCCGCTATTTCACATAGCTACAGTATAGATGCTCCCCGTTTATAGATAAACATGATGATTTACCTATCGAAAATGATGATTTTCCATAGCTACGTTCACTTGCCAGCGGGTAAACATCCAGTTTGTGAATAGGGGTGGTACCAATTCTAATGGCAAGCTGTCCCTATTTGGGGACCCCTCCCAATTAACCGACAGAGTTGATTCGGGGCTGGCATGATCAACCTAATAGCTGCATTGTTTTTCCAGCAAGCCTTGTTTGAGGGTACAGCAATGGTGAGCCAATGGGGGTGCATCAGGTGGATAACAGCTGAAGTAGAGACATCTACTGGAATATCATTGGACAAGGTTAGTAACCCAAGAATGAACGCCAATTGGGAGTGGGTTGGCATGTCCCGCAAATGAATAAACCCAACGATAACTCCCATTTGAGTTTTATCATATAATCATTGGATATAACAATATTGAGCTTATAACCATTTATCATTTGGATCCATCGGGGGGTCATATTTAACATGGTGTAACCACTATTCATGCTTCAATATTATGACCCCCAGATCCAAATGCTTCTCTACATCGCCCGACTAAGATACACCTCCGCTTAGGGTCCAAATCTTCAAGCTTGGTTGCTGGGATATTTTACCAATGTGGATACAACACTGCCATCTGCACCATCTCCCAGTCATCACCATTTTTATAGGTGGTATGTTTATCATTCCCAGTCATGGGTGGTAAACATGACATTGTTTTACCCACATGATAGGTGGTTATGAATCGATTTATCCATCATTTAGTTGGATCAATGTCCTAACGAACCAAACCTCCATTGAGCTTTCCAGATACTTTTTATCCACATTGGGTTGAGATCATCCCTTCCCTTCCGCACCTCTTTCTCAAAAACCCAGTGGCACGGCCGCCGGGCCAAGACATCCATGATCCGTTGCGCGATGTCCCACCTTCGGGCGAAAGCGTTGTGCTGGTTTTTGGGCGAAACGGTCACTGGGGTTGATGATGTTTGATGTAGGGCAAAGCTACAAACCTACACAAAACGATACAACTTTTAAAAAAAATCTGGTGTCTAGTTTGGTGCAAATGGTACCATTATTATCTAATTTTCCAGTCTTGCGCACGTGTGCAAGAGGGGAAAATCCACAAACTTTCCATCAACTGATTGGAGGTTGAAAAACCCCCGAATTAGTCCATCAGCTCCACCGAAATACACATCTAACAACCACCCACCCAATTTTTTTTGGCACAGCAACCATCCATACCCTCTGGTAAACTAACATAGCTATTGGAAAATCACCATTTTATAGCTGGGAAAACTCACTATAAATGGTCATTTTCAATAGCTATGTTGAATTACCAGAGGGTATCATCAATCAACTGAATCAACTGATGTTTATCCGAAATGACAAGCAATCATAGTGCGATTGCAATCTCCAAACGCTCGAGGCTTCCTGGAAATCCCAGGGACGCTACCCTCTGATCAAACATGGCTTGCCGGAAAACTGCCAAGTTAGTTCGATGATTGTCCCATTCAATGCCCATTATGCCATAGGGCTTTTTTTCCCATGAAAACTGTCAAGTATCAGGGATTTCCAAGCCAGTCATTTTCGATTACCGGGTCATACCCACCATTTTTTGCCAAGAAGCTTGGTCAATGAGGCGCGTTCGAAAGCTGAGAGCTGCAATTTCACCAGTTTCCACTTGGTACGACACAGCTCCACCTGGGCCATGGAAATTTACGGATTGGTTCAAGGGACATCTACGGTTGAAGATCCAACGGAACTTTGAAGGAAAACTTTATATATATATATATATATATATTTGTTTTGCCGGCCACCTAGTTGGGGGTTTACTGTAATTTTTCCGTTAAACCAATTTTTTGGGATAAAAGTAGTGCTAAACAACGAGAGATTTGAATGGAAACCACACCAAGGGATGGAAAAAAACAAGAAGAAAATTGCCACAAGTGGTGATTTTACAGTATCATGAGTTTGCTACCCCGTTTCTCACAGGAAGTGTTGACTTTGGACTGGGCCTCGCATGTAAGAACCTCCTTCAAGAGACCAGCACAGTCAACCTCGAGGTCGGACAGGGATTGCACCAGTGCAACTGGGTAAAATGTTGGTTTATTAATCAAAGAACGAATTCAGGTGATTGAATGATTGAAACAGAAATGCGAAGAGCTAACATTTTATCACCGAAAAAACACGAATTTCGCATCAACAAAGTGCTTTCAATCAACAAGAATGAAGGTTCAACGTGCAAAAGAGGGGATTTGGCCAACGGAATTCCGGAGAAGTCGCCGCCTGCAGGCCTTCAAGAACTAGTTCCAGTTTCTGATGAATTTCCATATGGCCATATGGTACCACGACCTAACGGTCGTGGTAACACACTATCATCATTTTCTGTTGAGTAAGATCGCAATCTTTTGGATCGTAAACGGTGGGGATGATAAAATCATATAGAGCCACATGATTTTGGTGGGGAAAATGACCCATCTACGTAGCTAAGATGGAACCCCAGGCCCGCAACCTCAAACCAGCCAAAGAGCCATCGATTTCATGTCCTCTGGCACTTTGTCCAAAGCATAACTTGCTATGATCAGCAGCTCCTGGAGCCGCTGCTAGAAATTGGAGGGATCTGTTTTCCCCAAAAATCTGGCCATTGTCCACCTGCATACTCTCTCCGGCAAAGAAACATTTCAAAGTGGAAATCCACTTTGCATGAAGACCATGGTGTTCTGTCCTAAATTGACTCTTCAAAAGCCACTTCTCAATAGATACCACATGACATGACTGGGCCAAAATGAAGAGATCCGATACCAAAAATGCTAAACCCCAGCCGTTTCGCTTGGGAGATGGTTGACGGGATGATCCTCCCCTGACGGGACGATGGGACTGTCCTGCTCCACGACCTTCAAATCGGAGATGGCCGAACTGTGCACGATCTTCAGGCCATTGCCATCCACCACGTCCTGAAGCTGCCCTTAGACGTGCCCCAGCTATGTCATAGCTGCAGGTGTCTGCAGGTAATGACTTAGGGCCTTAGGGATTTTTTTGTGATCCAAAAAAAAGAATGAAGAAGATAGAATATATATATATAGAATGACTTATGGATTGATTTACATTGATTTACTGTTTCTATCTGGTTGATTCTTGAGGGTTAGACTCACCATGATGGTGGATATTGATGGCTTGGATCGTCCCAAGTGGGATCTGCCGAAGATCTTCGTCACAAGAGTGGGATGTCATGCTTTGATATCCCCAAAATAGGAGAGAAACATCTTCCAATCAATGGTAATTTCAGGATCCTAAAATGGAGGTACTGTACCATATAAGGCCATATTTTGTGGGGATATTTCCTTACATAGGCCTTACATAGGCCTTATATATGGTAGGTACCTCCAATTTAGGTTCCTGAAATGGCCATTGATCCAATCTACTTGGAAAAATTTTTGGAACAAGTACAGTGGATTTGGGTCATTGCGAATTTTCCTAGGGAATTTCTAAAGTTGAAAGCCGGCAGCCAAAGCCGTTCTTATTCCGATTGGTGGTTTCACACATCTCCAAATATGCTCGTCATTAGAAAATCATCATGCCCAATTGTGGTTGAAACATGTTTCCAAAAAAATAAAACCATCAATCAGATTACTAGCCACATACTCATATGGTGAAGAAAACATTTGGCTACAACCAGCCTCCAGAGGAGCAACCCCCCCAAAATCCGTGCTCCTCGTGATCATTGGCACCTGTTTGGGCGTACTCCTTGGTGCGCCGCGCCACATTGCGCCCCATGGCCCCCATCGGTAGATAAGTTGATTTATAACCAGGCAAGCTTCAAGGTTATGGGGGATATATACGGATACATGAGATAGATAGGTAGATAGATAGATAGATACGGGAGGATAGGGTAGGATAGGGTAGGATAGGGTAGGATAGGGTAGGATAGGGTAGGATAGGGTAGGACAGGGTAGGATAGGGTAGGATAGGGTAGGATAGGATAGATAGATAGATAGATAGGGTAGGATAGGATAAGATAAGATAAAAGATAGGTAGGTAGATAGATAGAGATAGATAGAAATAGATAGAGATAGAGATAGATAGATAGAGATAGATAGATAGAGATAGATAGAGATAGATAGAGATAGATAGAGATAGATAGAGATAGATATAAATAGATATAGATAGATAGATAGATAGAGATAGATAGAGATAGATAGAGATAGATAGAGATAGATAGAGATAGATAGAGATAGATAGAGATAGATAGAGATAGATAGAGATAGATAGAGATAGATAGA
>Ga0126342_10000948_pt1 | contig 37277 bp, 31 predicted proteins | sample Cyp1metagenome_FD_92528 | JGI IMG/M metagenome (GOLD analysis project Ga0126342, IMG submission 92528) | Coral microbial communities from Lord Howe Island, Old Settlement Bay, Australia - Cyphastrea 1 metagenome | ecosystem: Host-associated > Invertebrates > Cnidaria > Coral ... | reverse complement strand
AGCCTCGACCTATGGGCTGCTGACTTGGGCATTGCGCCCATCTGGTGAAAACAGAGCTGAGCGCTCTTTTGCATTTGGTGTTTGAGTTTGAGCCCAACACGTTGCCACTGTGTGCCTGCTGCAGTATCCCTATTTTTCAGGCATGCCCAGATGCTGGTTTTCCAATTCTTTTCTTAATTGTGAATCAGTCAAACAAACTTTTAAAAACACGTTTGCTTTTGTTTACAGAGGCTGTTTGATTTTTCCCTAGTTCTTGGCAATTTTTTCATAAACATCGTTCGTGAACAAAAAAAAACGCCATGACGCCATGACGCCATGACGTGAACGCAACAGAACAAAAACCACTGCACCTGCAATGTGAGACCCCCAAGATAGCTAAGTTGGTGCCAATAACTCCAATTTCACTATGGTTTATGTTACTATAACTATAGTTACTGGGGCGAATCTAAACCAACGTTCACATCACTGGGGGGGCCTCACATTGCGACACTCTGAGGCTCCAAGCGGTACATTTGTTGCTCTGGATCTTTTTCGTGAGATCGCTTTGGCAGATGCATCTCGGCACCAAAGATGGCGGCCAGAAAGGATCTGAACAGATGCTGTTGCGACCTCACAACGGCCGAAGGGCCAGAAATGATATGATGACTTGGGGAAAATGTCGAAATCATCTCACAAATGGTGAGGATTTCCAGGCAAAAATAAGGCATTGGCCCAGAATTAGGGGATTTTGGAAGCAGTTTGATGGGCTCAACAAATCCAGGTTTTGTTAGGAGAATCCAGAGATAAATGGTGTCATGGGAATGATCGCTGCGGAGAAATCTGCCCATCTGAGGCACGTCCTAATCAAAGTCTCCTGCGCTTTTTGGCTGCACATGCCGGCTGGTTGGGCTTTGTTTTTGGAACTCCAAGACCCGCAAAAAATTGAATCCAATTTAGCTCTGATACGCTCTAATCAGGGAATTACCATTCAACTCAGGTCATCTTCAAAATTAGTTCATGGTGATGGTCATGGTACCCTTTGAGATTCCCCAATTACCCCGTAGATCATGTAGATATATAATATCTGGTTGGTGGTTTCAACTCTATTTTCAGCTCTATTTGGGATGATCCCCAATGACAACATAATCCTGAATTGCTCGCAGTGGTGTCATGGGGATCTCCATATCTCCATATCCAGCCAACATGGATGGATGGTTGGAACATCCAGGGTTCTTGTGCGGCGCACATGTCATCTTTGAAATTTGGTACGTTTTCCAGTTGAAGACTACCAGGGCTGGAAAACTCATCCGCCCAAGTTGGAGAACAGGATTAGATCAGGGATGACGTGTCGTGTTTATCCCCTAAAGAGGGGCATTTTCCCTGAAGTAATGGCGATTTCAGTGGGGAAATCTGGTGTTCATATGCCCCTGAGGCGTCCCAACGCAATGTGGTTTGAAGCAGCGACCAGTATGGGAACAGGTGGGGAACAAATTATACCCAACTAAAGAAACATATATAATATATTCCTCTGCAGGGTAAGATTAGCACTGCTTAGATTCGCAGGTCCTTGACCCACTTTGTTACTTCGTTTTTGAGGTGGCGCTGGTGGTGGGACATGCCTATTCCGTCAGCGAAGTGGTCAAAGATGACCAGTGAGTCGAGTCAGGGTTTCGGCTGGTGAACCATCATCCCCAGAGGTTTCTATACAAAAAGCTATTGAAAATGGCCCATAGAAATGGTGGATTTACCCATTGAAAATGGTGATTTCCCATAGTTATGTAAACGTTTATCAGAGGGTAAGTACCGCAATATGGCTGCTTTTTTGACCTGTTTGAAACCCTGTGAGTGAGACAGGCTGTCCGTTGGTGATTTGAAATTCGGCATAAAAAACTCAGCAATATCAAATTGGGAAATCCTGCAACAAAATCAGCAGTACCATACAATACCGTATCAGCAATATCAAATCGGGAGATTAGAAAACCACAAATATATTTCCAAAACATTTGAACAGGAATTTTCCTGTGGTCTGACACATTTTACATCATTTTACCAAACAAAAAGGATCACCAACCAGCAGTTTCAAGGCCTCATTGGTGCAACCACTGTGCCAGGGCTCAGCACCTGACCCAGCGATGCGAAGCGAAAAGTTTAAGTTGTTCAAGCGGATTTTTTTTTTTATTTTTAAGTGCCTGAAATCAAATGCGTCTATCGACCATACACACACATATAAATATAGTAAATGTTGATGTATGTTGATGTATGTTGATCTTCATGAACGTGTTTTTATAGATGACCCAGACTTAGGTCGTCGAAATGATCAACGCCCTTAATTTTCAACGGAGCATCTGAAACCCGTCGTCATGTCTTCATGCGAAAGAGCTGCGATCCATCCCAATAGGGGCTGGGGTTTATTTGTTACACCAAGCATACAATGTGAGGCCCCCCAGTGATGTAAGTTGGTTTAGATTCGCCCCAGTAACTATAGTTATAAGTACCATAAACCATAGTTATTGGAGTTATAAATCAACTTAGCTAACGAACGGGGGCCTCACGACTTGTAGGGGTTAACGGTTAACCACAATTTTTGCATACATCACCATACATTTTTTAGCATTTTTGCGCTAGTAAAACTCTGGTTGTGATACACCTGCCATAAATAAACTGACCATCCTCAACGACTGATGGATTTCGCAACTAAGGAGACCGCTGAATTGGCCCCTTCGTCAGCATGGCTGGGGTTTTCAAAGCATGGGTGAAACCGCTGAAGCGGAACACACCCAATTGTGTTGAGCTCCTCCTGCCCTTCCGCGTCCTCATCATCATGAAAATCATCATGAAAATCATCATGAAAATCATCATGAAAATCATCATTGTCGTTGTCGTCGTCGTCCTCCTCATCCTCATCCTCATCATCATCATCCTCCTCGTTGTCGCCATCATCACCAACACAACATCAACACCAACACTTTTTTCGCCGCAAGGTATTTCCGCCTCTCGGAGAAAGCAGTGCATTGGATTCCCAGGAATGTGACGTAAAAAGTCTGCGCTCAGTTCACACCCTGGGAAAGGGTGTGCATATATATATATATATATTATATTGATGTATATAATATATGAACATATATACAACGTATTTGAAAATCAATAATGATGGCATAGTAAGCATTTGCATTGTTTGCCATTCATTTTTTTGGGATAAAACAATCATGTTGATATCCATGATATCAACCCAACTGGGCTTCAACTGAAGCTGATGAACTTGGGACCCTTGTAGCCTGTTCCGGCTCAGGAACTCATACGATGCCACGATCCACAGAAACAGTTGGATGGATATGATTTTTCTCTGCAGAACATGTTTGAAGGATGTTTTCTTAAATTTCTTCCACAGAAATCACTGCCAGTGCCATGTTTTTCTTCCACTTTTTGCGGCCGATTTTTTTTCTGGTCCATCAACGACAAACCCAGGTAGCTGCTGAATAAGTCATCTCATCCACCCAGGTAGCCAGGCCATAGCCTTGGGAACCTTGGTAAAGGCTGATTGTTCTGAAGTACTCTGGATACAAATAGAAAATAATCTATCCATATCTATCCAGAGAATGGCATTTAATAATCTATCTGATTATCTGGATAGATATAAATATGGCATTTGAGAATCTATCCATATCTATCCATATCTATCCATATCTATCCATATCTATCCATATCTCGTATCGCTTTCTATCCACTAAAAAACATCTCACCTGGCTTCTTCCCCAGCGCCCTCCATGCCGTTCCAGGCGCGGAATATGGCAGAGTTTTTGATTGCACCAAGAGATAGAGATTTACCATCTGGTTATGACTAACAGTTCGCCATGGAAAGATCCGCCATTTTTAAATATTTTTAATAGGTAAACCCAGGTAAACCATCTATTTCGATTAGGGCCATCTATACCATATGGCTATGTTAAATAACCATAGGGTAACTAATCTGCAACAGTTTGAATACAAGATTTCAACTTACCCTGTCGCGTGAAGAGATCCGCAGGTCTCAAACAACCGCAGGGCTGGGAAGAATCCAACTGTTCTTTTATGAAAATCATCTTTATTGGTTTATAGGTATTATAATAACATATAATAACTATAGTTACTAACATTAACCCATATGATTAACCCATACACAACTATATCATCAATTGATGCTCTGGAATATTTTTCATTGCCAGGTTAAGACGGCAATCGGAAGAATGGCCTATAGGAAGCATACGTCGAACTTCTTCTGATCCATCTCTGTTGCAAAACCAAAATCATGCTCCATGTTGCGATCGGGAACGCGGGAACGTTTTAGCTCCAAGCAACTAAGATTGGGTACCCAATCTTAGACTTCGTGGGAAAACAGCTGTTGTTAGTAGGAAACTTAAGGACATTCCCACGGTGCTTGATCAGACAGCGATGACTTGGGTGACCGAGCGGGATGATGAGCCAGAGTTCGTGGCAGTACTTGCCCCATTTTTCGTTGGGAATCGCCAGGGCGCAAAGACTATAGAGGGGATGTAGGGTGCATCCAAATCCGCTTCGAAAAACCTCGAAGATTTTCCGCAAATCTTCAAAATCGGAACATGAAAAACACCTTCATTTTTTCAGAGAAACATGGGTATTTGTCAGAGAAACATGGGTAATGAAACAACAACTTTCACGAACACCCAAAAATATCTATGCAGACATCATGAGTTTTCCTGCAATATTTGAGATAAACCACAAAGAATCATGAAAAATTATGGATTTTCCATGGTTTTCCGCCAAAAATCATGAAACATCATAGATTTTCCCGAGGTTTCAGGGATTTTTACCCATTTGACCAGGAAGAGTGGAGCGGAAAAGAGCTGGCCTCTGCCCTTTGTGATGGCCTGGTCGTGGCGGAACCCAGCAATCTGGGGTCGAAGAGTCACTGGATGCCGAAGATTGCCGTAAATGAGTAGATTTTTGTGTATTTATTGTCATCATCATGATTATTATTATTGTTATTGTTATTGTTATGATGATGATGATGATTATTATTATATTATGATGATGATGATGATTATTATTATTACTACTACTATAGTATACTATTATATACTATTATTATACGTATATTATGATGACTATTATTATTGACTAACTGGCTAAGAAGTCGATTTAAAGTCTATTTTGTCGTTTTTTTTTTTCTTTTTTATTTTTTTCGATTAGTATCCGAGATTGGACATGAGATGAACAGCAACTGGGAATTCACCTCGGCAACGGATTTTACCTTGGGTGCACTGTTTCTTTGGTCATACTCAACGGCAGTTTATGAGCGGAGTTTACCAAGCAAAGATTGGGATACGACATGATGCAATTTGGGACCTGCGAACATGGGTGATTTGACTTACTGGTGCTAAACGTAGGGAATTTTTGGGAATGATCCATAATAACTATGAATTAATCATGATCCCAGCAACCCCCAGCAACCCATCCAGCAACCCTACGTAAAACGCACGCACCAGTAAGTTGAATGCCAAGATCCAATACCGTTTCTTCCAGAAACGCTTCCATTTTGGTCATGGATTCCTTCTTTTCCTTCAGGCCGATGGGAAGCTCAAGGCGCGCATTTGAGGTTTGGATCTAGGGCAAATAGACGCCTCAAGATGCTGACATTTTCTGACAGTTGAGAGATGTAAATCTGTGAAACCACAGAAACGACATCTCAGATTGTCTGAAGGTCAGCCGGCAGTTCCAGTCGTCACTTTATTTGGGAATTTGGGTTCCGCATCGCCTTGGTATGGGTTGGTGAAGCATTGTGGGTTGGATTTCCATGCGAAGGCTGTCATCCCTTCGTTCATAAAGGTTCCAGGTCAACATAGTTGGCCACTGGTTGAAACACAGTATGTTGAAATTATGGATATTTATGGAATCTGTCTATCGACATATCTTAATTACGGCGATATGTTGATTCTATTTCTGGATAAAGCCTGGGTTATAGTAGTTACATGAATGTCATTCAATGGATATATGTGCAGATTTCCACAAAGAATGCATCAAATGAAAACCTTGTGAATGGCACCCAATGTTTATATATAATATGATACACAACCCAGCTATAGAAAAACCTGCTTTTCTTATCAGGTCTCTTTTTGAGCCTGCAGGATGTTTTCACGTTTTTTCGCTGCAGGAGAAGCCTGCGTTCATCCGCACCGACCGTGAAGCGAAGCGACTTGGCAGAGATCGTCATGCATCATGATCCCATCCATGACCCGGCCTGGTAAACGTTTACATAGCGAACTGGAAAATCACCATTTTCAATGGGAAAATCAACTATTTCAATGGTTAATCACTAACAGAACTATGGAAAATCACCATGTTGAATGGGAAAATCAACTATTTCGACTGGGCCATGTTCAATAGCTATGTAACAAATTACCAGAGGGTATCTTAAACACCCCCATTGTATGGTCCCAATTTGTGGAAATTCCCACACCCAATTTTTCGATGGTTTCGTTAGGGGGAGTTTTTTTTTTTTTAAGGGGGATGGGATGCAGAATCATAATAAATTGACCTTTGATATGGTCGGTGACTGGATGACCTCAATTAGCTGATCGATCTGATGGGTGAAACGTGAAACGTGATATCTGAATTGTGTGGATAGATTAGTTTTGTAGACAAGACGTCAAATCCATGAAGATTTTTCCAGAAATGGGTTAAGATAGTCCCAATTTCCGTGGATTATCATCAGCTATCCTATTCACATGGCAATTCTGGGCTTGGGTATAGCTTATTTTTGGACGAACCCACATAACCATTCTCAGGCAGATGAGGCTGACAGTGACATGGTTGGTGCTTCAGAATGTTCATCACTTTGAATATCTACACTAGGGATGACTAGGGATGACTGCATGATTCCTCCCTCATCTCAAGCAGTGTTCCAAAATGTTCCGAGGGGATGGGTGGCTGAACTGCCAGCAATTTCGTGCAGATTTCTCTTCCCATTTTACATTGCAATATTTATAGCCTCTGGTTATGACTGTTACATAGCCATGGTTAAGCCATGCCCCATTGAAATAGTTGGTTTAGCGTTCTTAATAGCATGGTGATTTTCCAGTTCGCGATGTTAGTCATAACCAGAGGGTATAAATATGTCACCATCTTTGCTACAAAGCACGCGATCAGATTTCCTCCCCGATCACTATCCCCCCAGCTGCCAGGATTGCAGAGCTGTTCGCCAGCCAGACTCCCAGGGACAGCTAGGCAAATTTTCACCGTTTTTTGGGATCTGAATATTCATCATTTGGGATAAAACATCTTCGAAGATGTTCTAAATATTGATTTTCTTCACATGGGATGTTCTAGCAGCTGGCAACAATCATTGGGATAAGATCGGATATGACCGCCTCATTCTCAACTTTTGATTCATTATCTATATACTCCCAAGCAAAAGGATGGAGTAGTGCTAAAGGTGCCATTTTTTTTCATGGGGCCGTTCGAAAAACCCTGTTTTCGGTGGCACTCCTTCTGTACGACCTTTGAACACAGCCAAGCGATTTGCAGATTTTGATCTATTTTTGATGGGTTTTACCATCTGGTTATTTAACATAGCCATGGAAAATCACCATTTTTTATAGGTAAACCATCTATAACTGGGCCATTTTCCATGGCTATGTTAAATAACAAGAGGGTAGTTTTTTCAAGCCTCTCAAGGAACATGACCCAAAAATGATGCAAAGAGTAGGGGGGATTATCACGAACATGGGTTTATTTCGCAGTGATCTCGGCTGATTTTATTTCGCTGTTGGGTTTGTGTTGCAGAAACAGCACCTAAACTCGGAGATGACCGCAGAAGATCCACTGAAAACAGAAAAATTGGACGTGCTGAAAGACCTCTTGCAAGAAACATACAGTAGCTTTTTGTAGTAGCTTTTGTGTAATTGGCTTTCCATTAGTAAACCCACTGAGGTTGGTCGTGCCGGATGTTGATTCTACGCGAATTCGTGGATTTGGCACAGCAGAGTTTCGTGGGCTCTGTCTTGATCATCCAAAAAAACAAAAAACCGCTTCTGTTGGTCATATATACATATATTTAAGATGTTTAATAACACATTAGATTTTAATTATCTACATTGTTTTTTTTTAAATACATGTATATACACAGTATCCCACACACTATTCCTATTTTCACCGGTGAACACCCTTTTTCTTTGGGTCTTTTTCGACGATCGTCCAAGGCGTCGGACTGGATGGTGCGAAGATGGCATCCTTCGACAATCCCGGCGCGGCCGAAGTCCGTGGCACCCGTTGGTTGTTGTTTTTTTAACGGAAAAACGGTGGAAAATGGTGATTTAATGGGTTTTAATGGTGATTTAATGGTGATTTAATGGAGATACCCTCTGGTGAACTAACATAGCAATGGAAAGATCCACCATTTTTAATGGGAAAATCCACTATTTCGACTGGGCCATTTTCCATTGCTATGTTAGTTCACCAGAGGGTATCCTGGTTCAACATGGTTTAGGAAAAGGTTTATCATTGTTGATCAAAAGCTATATGGTTAGTTAACTGATTCGTTTATCAAAAGGTTTTTCAAAAGGTTTATCAAAAGGTTTATCATGGTTTCTAATGATGTATCAAAGGCGTATCATTGTTTTCCCAGGGAAAACTGCTGCAAAAATTAGAGTAGCTTCATGGTGAGATAATCCCGCCAAGAACTGATGGGTCAATGAAGTATTGCCATGGCAGTTCGTTAGCACCAATTTCTTTGAATGCATCTCCCATATGATCCATGTATGGTATATTTACCTACATTTGGGTGATTTTTAGGGCAAATGTTGGTATACATACCATACATGGAGCATTTGGGTCTGTAAAAGAACTTTTTTTTTTTTTTTAAATGAACGTGAACGTTGTTAGACTTGCCCTTTGGGTCGTTATTATATAGACTCTGTATGACAATTGCTGTTTTGATAGTTTAGCAGTTAATATTCCGGCAATCAGGACTGGCATGCTTGAAAAACTTCCGTTGAAAAAGTAGATGTTTTTGCCTCCACAAAAAAAATACATTTTATTAACGAGATGTAGTATGATAAAGGTACCATGATAGATCTTATAGATCTAACCTTTCGTGAGATTTTATGAACATTTCTAGCCATGGGTCAAATGCTGTATGGATTCTTGGATTCCCCACTTTGGGACGGATGACTTGGATGGCCATACCCCAATCATCCAATGTTCAAATAATGTGACCATGGCACACATGAGATATATATATATATATAATTATACTATAACCCCATATTTCTACAGATTTATTGGTGAAATGCTCCCACATAGATTAATTCTTAACACATAATGTTAGAAATAATATTGACCATAATCATTGGATATGTTTCTCCATAGAATGCTGATATAATAATCCAATTATATGATTACTATGTTTGATGGTATTTGATTGACGAAAAGAACATCATGATCCCTTTGCAAAAACCACACGATTAGATGATTTTTATCTATTATCCAATCATCTAATACTATTATTTAATCATGTACTATTACAATCAGATGAATAGACTACTATAATCCATCACTTTTATCCATCAAAATTGGATAATCCCATATAATCCCATTATCATAATGAAATTGTCATCGGATATAACAATAGATGATACGATCATGATCATAATGGGATGAATCTATCATTATCCCACTAAATTACCGATGAATCCCACTAATCTAATAATTATTATAATCATAGATGATTACTCGATTATTATCCCACTAAAATCTATTATGATGAGATACCATCTGGTTATTTGACATAGCCATGGACAGATCCACCATTTTTAAGAACGGTAAACCATCTATTTCTATGGGCCATGGCTTAACCATGGCTATGTAACAAATAACCAGAGGGTAATCCCATATATTCCCATGATTTTCCCATATAAAACCATATAAAACCCTCATTTCTAGTGGATATGTCCCATTTCAAACCATGGTAAAACCCAGCATTTTTGATGGGTAACTAATCAGCAACAGTTTGAATCCAAGATTTCAACTTACCCTGTCGCGTGATTATTACAATGATAGGTGATTACTGGATTATTATCCCACTAACATCATCTACCCTCTGGTAAACTAACATAGCTATGGAAAATCACCATTTTAATGGGTAAATCCACTATAAATGACCATTTTCAATAGCTATTTTGACATAACCAGAGGGTAGAATCTATCATGATGAGAGAATCCCATATAATAAAACTCCCGAACCAGCATTTCGCCTTTCCGCTGAAATTCGCCGTTCCGCTGTTCACAGGGCCTCTTGAGGTCAGTATTCGCAAGGTCACACAGGGAGAGGCGGAAAAACCCGCTGGGTGTCCGGTTTTTTTTTCTGGGCAGTTCAGCCAAAAATTTGGACAAAAATGGGGTGAAGCAAGAACACTGGGTGGGATTTGAGCAAAAAATTAAGGGGTTTATGCAGTAAACTTGGTGGGATTTGAGCAACAGAGATGAACGTTTCACCATGTTTCACCTGCAAAAAGTGGAGAATTGAAGCAATCGCACCACAGACATTTTTCGGTATTTTCCCAGGACAGGTGGGATGGAGGAGGTGACAATTCCCTTGTGGCAAATCTGCCCAGCTCTCATTGGCTTGATCGCAGGCATGGGTGGATGATGTGGTCCGAAACTCAGACGAGCTGGGCTTCAGTTGGGGGATGAAGAAATCTCGGGTTTTTTCGGGTTTTTCTGCCCCAAGAGAAGCAACAAATGTTGCGCAACATCAACAAACTACGGGATTTGACAAGAAACATGATTGGTCTTTATATAAACATATGTCAAAACTGGTTCAATCAGCTTCAGATATATTCAAGTACAACCAACAGAACATATTCTGCTTACCCTCTGGTAAACGTTTACATAACTATAGAAAATCACAATTTTCAATGGGTAAATCCACTATAAATCGCCATTTTCAATAGCTTTTTGTATGTTTACCAGGCCGGGTAAGCTATTGGTTTTTGTGCGTCGGGGACATCCGGGGACCAGTCGTCCTTTTTTTTTCACGATCTTCGACTCTCAGATCTCTGGTCTCATCAATATGCTACCGGAATCTGCCGCCCATGCAGAGAAACACGTGGTGCGGGATCCCAGTGATACGAGTCGTACGAGTCGTTGATCCCTAGCTGTTCATGCTTGGGTTAGAAATGTGCATGGTGCGAAAGGGAACCATGGATGACATGACTTTCCAGTTGGGAATTTCATCAGCCCAACTGACTTTCGCATATATTTTTCAGAGCGGTTGAAACCACCAAGCAGGTTTTATAATGCACGATATATACACATGAAACTAAAAGGTTGAACTCTTATAGATAATTTGGTTTGATGGCTTTTTGTTTCTGGTCAGATTCAAAAATTGGAACCTCTATCAACATCTATCAACCAGTAAGTTTGGGGAGTTGACTTGGGCACTATTTGTGGACCTGCCAGTGCCTTGTGATCCTCATGTCTTCTGAGTTTTTGAGGCAATGGCTAGGTCTCGCCGTACTGCAGCTGTTTCAAGCAATTCATCACGCTTGTGGCTCTGAAAAATCATCAATATAATTTAATATAATTAAGTATACAGTATACACATAACGTTGTGGCAAATTGCCGTGATTTTTTTGACATTTTTTGATGTCATGAACCCCATTCCTCACTTTGATTCCTTTGCGAGTGCAGCATCACCTACTCCATAGTCAGACGCCATGGCCCTGACGTTCTCCGTGGCCAGCGTCACGGGGAAGACCTACGACGTCATGGTGAAGGGCGAGGATCGGGTGAAGGAACTGAGGGAAGAAGTGGAGCGATACATCGAGGTGCGCAGACACCGATTCGATGGGAAGCCCATGGAGTCAGGAAGCCGATGAACTTGTAGGAAACTTGGCGTCATGGGGATACTTCACATAATGATATATAGTGACATGTATTGTGTAATTATTATATATATATATATATAATTAATATAATATATATATATATATATATATGTACATACATATATTATATAACATTATGTTACGTAATTAACATGATATATGTGCAATATACAACATGATATATTATATATACTTACGTAGTTTATTATGTGTGATACGTACATGATGATAACATGATAAACAATGATGGACTTAGGAAGACTAGGAAGTCGATTTAGTCAAAAAAACATGGAGGATAATTGGCATTTTGCGGATACTTAACAATGACAATGTTGTGTGAATTACACATATATATATATATATATTATGGGGATACTAACCCAACTGGGATAATTATGCTTAATTCATGGGGAATACTGAACATTTCTATAAATGAGGAAACATCCCCATTTTTATTGCTGGCAGAGGATTATCCTGAATTTTGTTAGTAATTGGGGACAATTCCCACAACTTGCCTACATAGCTATGGAAAATCACCATTTTTAATGGTAAAATCCACTATAAATGGCCATTTTCAATAGCTATTTTGACATAACCAGAGGGTATACTAATTTACCCAGAGCCATGGAATGATGATGGCTGTGACAAAAAGCACTGGAAAACCAGCGTGAATGGGGAGCGCCGACCAGTTTACCGTAGCTAAAAGAGTTGGGAGTTTGACCAACTAAGATCGGGATACAAGCAACAAAATGGGACATCCAACATAAATGGATATAAATGGGCAAATAACCAATGACAACGGGAGTTTGAGCACCATGACAGGTGGATATAGCCTAAACCGGATATATCAACGTATCAACCGCCAAACAGGGGCAATTATTTGCCAATGATCAGGATCTTCTGTATTTTCTTCAGGAGCCATGAAGAAATGTGGGATATGGCCACGGGGGCTTTAGATCAAGCCTAGTGCAATAAGTGCGGATATTTTTGGCGAACAAACATGTGTTTTTTTGGATAAGCCATACAATACAGTGGAGATATAGCTCTACAGCCCAACACTTCTGACGATTTCGTTCTATTCTATTGCTTTAACGAATGAGTGCTTCATGATACCTCTTGATACCTTGCTGAACTCTTTCCAGGGAATATCACCAAGAAGGATGGTGCATGCCGCAGCGGCGCAACGTTCATTGATGGTTAAGGGCCATGACATGGACAAAAATGCTTTTTTGATATTGTTGATTGAACCTATCCTGGCTTCGTGTTGGTAAAACTATGTAAAAACTTTAAATCTCTATTTTGGTCACTCAAACATCCCAGTCTTTTGAGTCGCTTACAGGGAACTTCCCATATTTTCTAGAACAAGGTTAACCAATCGATTCAATTGGGCCTTTTGTCACAAATGGCTGAAAATCAACAAATCATAAGGATCATCAATGTGTTTTTTTGAGATGCTTTTTGATGTTTTTTTTCTTCTTTTAGATTCATCCCTGTGGATTTCCGCCCTGTGGACAGGTGCCCGAAGCCTGCTATTTGAAGCTCTTCCACGGCGCCGAGGCAACCAAAAATCTCCAAAAAGTCGTGGAACAGTTGGATGAATTTAACTTTGGATATATCTTCAACCTGAATATGAAAACCACCGGAAAACCATCCCAACCAGTCTCCCAACTCTCATGTTTGATCAGTTTTCTCCAATTTTTTTCCCATTGATCTCCATCTTTCAGCAGTTGAACCACGTTTTCCCCAGGTTTCCCACCACGTTTTCCCGTGGAATTCTCGCCAGGTGCTGCACGACGCGCTGCCGCTGACGGCGCTGTATCCCACGGAGCAAGTCTTCGCAGTGGTGGCGCGGGAGACGAAGGTGGAGCTCTTGCTGCAAGCGGCAGGCGACGGGGTGTTTCAGGCTGGTGAAGGTGTATTATTACCATTATTAACATTAACAGTCATTAATCATTAACATTATTAGCATTATTAGCATTAATTATTACCATTATTACCATTATTAGCATTATTAGCATGATTAACATTAACATATTAGCATCACCCTATCATCCCATTATATATGGTATATGTATGGTATATATATATGCTTGGTATATACCCTCTGGGTAAACGATTACATAACTATGGAAAATCACCATTTTGAATGGGTAAATCAACTAACTAAATGACCATTTTCAATAGCTATGTTAGTTTGCCAGAGGGAAAAAGGTGTTGCCCGACTTTTTTTTGTTGATTTTTCGAAGGATTGGCTGAGTCGACTCTTATGAAGGAGAAACTTAGATCGATGGGTTGAAGAGTATCAGAAGTGGCCAACAAATAATTACTGGTTGGTGGTTGGAACATGAATTTTATTTTTCCATCTATTGGGAATGTCATCATCCCAACTGACTTTCACTCCATCATTTTTCAGAGGGGTAGGTATACCGCCAACCAGATTATGATTGTTTGAAGACCTTCCCATCCTAATTTTCCAACACAAAGTGCCACAAAGTGCCCAGCTGACAGGCTCTTATGAGGGCTACAAAGAACTGCTGAAAATGGCTCCAAGTTCACCGGAAGGCCTGGTTGAAGTTTTCGCCATTTCTCAAGCAGGTCATCGACACGAGAGATACGAGTTGATGAAAAAGGTCATTCTCAGGTCATGTTTGTTGAGGACAGGAACTTTTGTAGATACCTGAGCCAGAAATAATCGTTCCAACTTGGTAATGGTATATCCGAAAATTGAAGGCAACACACCTTTTCACCCCATGTTCATGGTGTTTTCTTTTTGGGGTGGCTACAACGCTGAACGCAGGAGACCACATCAAGGTGGTGAAGGGCCTTCCATCCATCCTGGCGGTTCTTGAGGACTGGTTACGACTGAAAATGGGGGTACCCCAATAGCTAAAGGTTTCAATGGAAAATCCTATTCAAATGGATGAGAACTGGGGGTAGCCTCATTTATATTCATTTATGGACCCCCCCCCCACATATCAAATTATGCTAGTTATGACCAAGCTATGCGAGGGGCTTCCCATCCTTGGCTTGCAAATTACCAGTAGCCACCTTTGGCGGTCTATATCCGCTAGCATCGCATGCCATGTGAAGAATCTCGCCATGCCTTGTTGGACTCTGTGGTGTGAAGAATTTCTGCACCACTCAGGACATGGCGGGACAAAAGCCGGAGATTGAACATCTGCGTGCGGGGGAACATGGATTGGAGATGAGTAGCAAGGACGGACATTTGTTGCTTTTTGGCTGCACCAGTTGAGGGCCTGAGAGTTGGACATCGACCCACCATTTCCTGACCCAACTCTGTGGTGATTGAGGCATGATATCATACATTATCATACCAAATTTACAGATATAGTCTAGGTATGACTGGTATGTGCTGATTTTTAGTGCTCATCTTGTGCCTTTTCGTTGTCAGGCTGCCGAGCATCAACAGTGGAGTCCTTCTGCGAGAAAGCCGGAAGGAGCAGTTTTCCAAGGTGGTGGTCTCCGTCCAGCTGAATTCGGACGCATACAACAAAGGCTGGGATGGTGGGTGAAATTGTCGCATTAGCTGCAGCGCTGGTTGGTGGTTTGGAACCATGGAATTTGATTTTTCCATATTTTTCCATATATTGGGAATCATCATTCCAACATATTCCAACTGACTTTCACTCCATCATTTTTCAGAGGGGTAGGGTTGACATCACCAAGCAGATGATATTTGGTGGATTATCATCCAGTGTAGTTGATGAAGTCATGGCTTGATGGTTGGTCCATTGGGTCCATGGTTTTTTTTTTTTCGGAAGCTTGTGCTCTCTCCAAAAAGGGGACCCCAAAAAAAAGGGGACTTTGATCATCCAAAAAAGCGAACATATTTTGTCTCACCTGGAGAGTTCATGACTTGGGAAAGCTGGGATAAAACGTGGTGATTTTTACGTGATAAGACGCCAAAAATTTTATGGTCTATTTGGAGAAAACGTTGGTATGTGAATATAGTCAGCATGGGAAATCCCCTTCTGGGAAATCCCCGAACATCAGATGACGTTTTTTTTTTAAATAAAAGGAACGTCATGGAAGTAAATGGGGGATGTTCCATGGCAATGTTTGGTTGCTTTAAAGGCTACTAAATGCATAGAAATCGCGGTAGTAAAACCCACCATTTTTTGCTGGCTTCAACGGCTTCAACGGCTTCACCCTGAAGCAATCTCCAGGTGGAGATGATCAACACGATTTCGACTGGGCCATGGCTTCAAGTTCGCAAACTGTGAATGTTTACCAGAGGGTAAGAGTTACAATGGGATATGACCATTTGCCAAAAGTAGTTGACAGAAGTTTTGTACCAGTTGTTGATAAATCTCCTATTGGATCCCTTTAAATCCCTACATTTACCATGTTTATTTCGTGGATTTTCCATTGAAAAATTGGAGGATGAACATCCATAGCTACCAGCGTTGGAGGCCTTGGCCTTGTGGTGGAAGAACCTCCCTCCATGCAGAGTTCCTTGGGCCTTTTTCTTTGGAGAAAGCGACTGGTGAAGGGGAAGTTTTAGGCAACTATATTGTGGCTGGTTGGTGGTCTGGAACATTAATTTTATTTTTCCTTGGAACATTTTTTATGACTTTCCATATATTGGGAATCATAATTCCAACTGACGAGCATATTTTTCAGAGGGGTTGCAACCACCAACCAGATATTGTGGGGATATGATTATTGGATATTATGGGATATTACATATTCACAATTTTGTAGGGATTTTTTGACCATTTTGACGGGGATGTACTACTATTTTTTTTAAACGATTTTGATGGGAATATATACTAATCGAGCCAGCGATTTCTTTTTTGGGCAGGGCATCAGAGTATAGAAGATGGGCAATGTCCTTTTTTCCATCCTTTTCTGGGAAGTTTCGGGCCAACTCTGTCTTGAAAGGTATCGGTATCAACCCTGGGCCGTGATGTCAGGTGACACCGACCCGTCGGGTCTGCCGAGCTACGTCTACAACGGCTTCGGCTTGTCGGAGTCCAAGAAGTCCAACGCCATCAAGTTGCTCGGAGATGGACTGGGTCTGAAGCGGCGGCGAATTTCGGTAGATGATGTAAGTTACCCTCTGGTACTTTAACGTAGCTATGGAAAATCACCATTTTTAATGACAAAATATGACAAAATGGGTATGGATCAATACCTATTAATACCATTTTTAGGGGAATGACCATCCATTTACCAGCTATTTTGATGTTCACCAGGGGTACAAGGTTTTGACACACTGCCAGATGATGTAAGTTATCTAAGTTGCAGTGTCATTTTCTATATTAATTCTTCTATGGTGTTGGACATTTTGGATGGAATATCAACCTGCCCAGCTCAATCGTATGTTTTGCAAGGTATTTGTCATAGGTGGACCCAAAGATTTTTCTCTGAAAGCCTTGGGTTTTCCTTGAAACAATGGAGATTTACCCTATTTCTTTCGACCTAATTTTCATGCACTGGTTGGTGGTTTCAAACATGAATTTGATTTTCCATTTCATATATGGGATGTCATCCTTCCAATTGACGAACTCCATCATTTTTCAGAGGGGTAGGGTTCAAACCACCAACCAGTTATCCAAAAAATATAAAATTATATACCATGATTGACCATTATATATATACACCATTATATATATATAGTTACCACCAACCAGTACAACAATTGTCAGCTTAGAATCCCGCCCTCGGAGACGGTTTTCTTTTTTTGGACATCGAGTTCGCGGGCCACACACTGGAACCTACCCGGCCTGGTAAATTAACAAAAAGCGAACTGGAAAATGGCCATTGAAATAGTGGATTTACCCATTGAAAATGGTGATTTTCCATAGCTATGTAAACGTTTACCAGAGGATAAAGTTCAACTTTTGCCGTTGAAGCATGGTGATCTCTGAGATTGGGATGTTGATCGGGAGATTAGCAAAGCTGATGGGGAAGTTGTCCAGCAAGACATGATGAAAACTAGAGATACTGACAGTTACTGACTTACTGTCACTTATTTGACTTAGATTTCCCTTTTAGGATTTTAACATAATCAAACAATCAAACATTCGGTGATTCTTAGGACTTTACCAACATCACTTGAAGTGGTTCTGAAAATTCTGAGTGTAATTCGACATTAAAAACGACCCTGGTGATGCTGAGGAAATCTGGTAGCACTGAGGTTTCATCCCGCGATGCATGGAGGCCGATTTCGGAGATCCATCAGGGGACGAAGAATGACGAAGACTGGCCAACCTTGGTCCCCCCAAAACCGTTGGTTTCCGTTCAGATGCTTGAAATGGTGGATGAAAAAATGGGCTCAAACCCTGGAAAAAAACATGGAAAAATGGTGCACCAATGTTCACCATTGACCATCCGATTTCTCCACAGGGTATCAGCTATAACTTTTGTTTAAGGACCAGTTTATGGGTTGAAAGGTGACCGGTGCCTTTCGCAGGGCTCCTGCGCATCGAGGGCGCTGGAGGTTTTCCCAATTGCAACATGGGCTACACCCCACAGAACTGGACCGAATCAGAGAAGAAGTTCCACACCTTTGAGGCGTGGTAGCGAAGGGGCCTGCTGGGGTGCTGAAAGGGCTGAAAGTGGTGGCCCTGGTAGCGTTGAGTTAGTTGAGTTCTTATTGAACTTGGCAGAAAACTTAGTTGCAACTGATCCCTGTTCCAGATTGTTCCAGGGTATCAACTTGTTGCGTATTTGCAGATGTTTTTTTGGTTTCCTTCGGAGTTGCTGCATTGAGGCCCGGTTGTCAAAATGGTGAACCATCATCAATGAACCATCCATATGGAAATTAAAGCCAAAACATATAATGACTGGTTGGTGGTTGGGAACATTTTTCATTTTCCATTTCATATATGGGAAAGTCCTTCCCATTGACTAAGAATGATTTTTCAGTTTGGTTAAAACCACCAACCAGATGATGTTTTCTTTTAAACTTCTTTGACGTCTTTGATTCAGCTACAATTTGCAACTGATTCTTTCGGCCTTGTGGGGCCCAGTTGGATTACCTGGTAACCTGGTCCATACTAAAAGGGTCCCTTTGTTTTCGGGATCAGACTTGGAAGGCATCCTTAGTCATCCTTGGTCAGTACCGGTGCCAACCACCATGTAAGTATTAGTTGAGGTAGGTCGGTTTATGAAACCGTTTATGTTTCATGTTTTTGGCCTACCCGGCCTCTCCTACTTTTGCGCCTCCAAGATTTGCCTTTTGAGAAGATTGAGAAGTGTCCAAAATACCAATTGGCAGGTCACTATATAGCAGTATTATAGCAGTTCTATCACCCACTTATGGGGAGTATTTGGATGATACATTGGGAAACAATGATGGGAAACCTGTCCGAAACCAACCAGCTTATAAACTATTCCAATCATAGATAACCTAAAAACAAACCTATTTTAATACACGTATGACTATACTGTAAATATATGGTAATATAATTAGTAATATATATGTAAATATGCTATATTCTAAAAAATGACTGCACTGAATCATGTCAATCCGTGTTAATCCGTGTCAATCCCCCCAAAAAAAATCCGCAGGGAACGGTTGAGGTCACCCTCGCTGTGGACGGACGGAACCACTTGAAGGTGACCAGCACTCAAGGCAGGGGAGCCAGCAAAAACTCAACGGGAGAAGTTCTGTGGTTAAATGAGTTGTGGACATTTGTGAAGATCACTGTTTTTTTTTGTATAAAAAAAACATACCCAACTTGCTGTGAAAAATATGAGATATCCTCAAATAAACACTATTTTTCACTCATACTTTGTGAAGATTCCCTTAAATGAATCAAAAAAGCGAGTTAATGTTTATGTAAGTTTATGATTAGTTTATGGAAGTTTGTTTGTGGTTGGAGGTATCGTCAGCATCACACGCATTTTGACCAAACGCCCGCAACGGGTCTTCTTCGAATGTCTTTGTTGCAGCAACGGGTCAGCGTGAACTCCCAGGATAGCACGGTGTCGAGGCAAAACGGACGAATGTCCTTTAGACTGGATGCTAGTAAAACTGCCACAATTTGCAGTGACATGGTCATTTTGAATAGATGTGAAACATCCAAAACTTTACGGCTACACCGAACCAATTGGTGCCTCTTCCAACCATTCACAGCGTCGTCAGGTGAGGTTTTCCAAGTGGATTGGCGCAACACGTTGACGGATGGCAAGTTCCTGCCCGCTGTCTATGCGTGGCTGGACCTGGGTGGTGAAGCCCTTTACCTGGGCGACATCTCTCTGGAGATCCATCTGTGAGTCGAGCCGAGCCCATGGGAAGCAGCATGGCTCCATGGTCATCGTATGGAAAAAACACGTGGTAAGCAGCAAAACATGAGGTTATTACATGTTATTACATGTTATTACAACAAAGATGAAGGGTGTGTCCGCAATAGACTTCGGGTGCTGGTTTCGAAGGTGTCTGTTTTTCCATCTGTAGGATACTTGTGGCTCCAATTGTACTTTTCGGCTTCAAAGAATTTCACACACCAACTACTGGTGCTGTTCTGGCAAAGAATCAGGACTTGCGCTACAGCCAAACTGGCCCAAAAAGATAGATTTTCGCATATTTTCGCATTTTGCATGCAGCTTCTGGTATGAGTTGTGTTGCCTTGTCACCTTCTTAGCGCGCACCGGTGGTCTTCTGACTTTGAGTGTCTTGGTTTTCCGGTCTCCAAAGGTTTCCCCTTTCAAAATCTGACCCACAGGATCCACAAACATCCACAAACATCCACAGCCCCATCCAGAAGAATCTCCCGAAATCTCACGATTTTTTTTTCCAGAGATGTCTCCCCCCAAAATCCCGACTTTCACCCCTTTTTCAATGGATTTTATTTGTTTTTTCAAGTATATAATGTCAACCCCGGATTAATAAACCCCTAGGTTGTTTAATTGGGGGGGATACCATTTATGTATCATATTGTGACTATTTGGATGGTACCCCCACAATTAATAAACCATGGTTTATTAATCCGGGGTTGACATTACAACCATTCATAGACACCTGAAAAACCAACCATCCGATTTTTCTGCAGGAGATGGACCAAGAGACCAAGAAACAGCTGGCCGAAGCCCATGAGCTCACCCTGCACAGGCGCCGACCTTGTCGAAGGTACCACATTTCTTAGGGGTTTAACCATGTTTAGCCATGTTTAACCATGGTTAACCATGGTTAAACCATGGTTAAATGAGGATGTAACCAACAAATACAGGGTTGAGCCAAGGCGTATTTCGGGATGTTTACCATGTTTACCCAACATTTATAGTGGCATTCATGATTCATGAGGAGGTATTGTAAGACATGGGGTTTGTTGATACATTCTATGGTTACATCCTATTCACCGGCAGTGTCGATGTTTCACCCGCAGTGGATCCATAGATAAATTATGTGGGTATGGGTCGTATGGGTCAAAATTGGGTACCCCAGATAATTGGATGGTTAATACAGTTATAATTTATAATACTAAACTAAAGTAAAATCTGTGGTCCCCAGTCCCCAGGCTTTTAATTTTGACCCGTACCCATGTATGAAGCAGCCAGCTTGAACCACTGTGTGGTGATGTGTCCTTGAATCCTTCCTTGCAGTCCATCGGGTCATGTTTGACTGGGGTTTGAAAGCCACCCATCAAGGGCTCTAACACCCGCCAAGCACAAGAATTTCAGCAGCTCTAAGGCAACAAGTATGGGGATCTTCAAATTGGGATACAAGCAACTCTAGCAACTAAGTAAAAAGACAACGGGTTTGTAAGCATTGTAAGCATGAGTGTAAATCAGTAAACTATTGGACACTGCCACCTAGTGCATTGACGATTCCCACTTTCACTTCACGAGTCACCCTTAACTGTACTGGTTGGTGGTTTGGAACATTTTTTATTTTCCATAATATATGGGATAATCATCCCAGCTGACTTTCATATTTTTCAGGGGAATTGAAACCACCAACCAGTATAGGAATTGCTCAAGATTCCATACACGACATGAGCCATTTTTGGATCCAACGTAATACCTGAATGTACTTGATGAGATCGTCAATGTTATTCCCAGTGTATCCAAATTAATATCCAAATAGCTCCGTAAAATCCATTAAAATCCCCTATATCTCATTGAATTCCCACATACTCATCATAATGTTCCCAGTTCTATGTTTATATCCCATAGTTTATCCAAGTAACAAGATGGCTGAGTTTTCCCAGCTGCTTGGCTGGTTTGATCCCAGGCAACAAGACAAGGGCAAGCGTAAGGGAGGAGGCGAGAATCGCGAGAATCGCCGATGTTTTTCAACACATTGAAAGGCTACCCAGGCTACATATATATATATGATATGATTATTCAAACAGATTCAAAGAACTTGTCAAATTTAGATATTTGGCCCCTTTTGCCGTGGTGATTACACCTATATGTGTTTGAATAGATATGGATGATTTTGATTTATCCAGATATGAAATAAATGGGGTCATGAATGGTTTTGAAGTTTTTAACTGTTTGTAAATGGTTATGAACGTCCAAGTAATGGGGTGTTCATGATAGTAATCACAGATTCATTTGCCCCGGTGCATCATTGGTTTCGTCCAGCTAAGATCTAGAGGAAAGCCATGGGTTTTGTCACAGGTCGCGGCAAGGGCAAATTTACAGACGACGGGTGCTACAATTGCGGCGGTGAAGAACTCAGGTATTCAGATGTCTTCTGGTGCTGGGATGAGATGTGAATCCAAGATTTTGCAAACCCCCCATTCTTACTGGTGCTTAGTAGGGAACGGATAGGAATGGGGGAATGGGATGATTATTACTAGTGATTGTGGATCATTCCCTGCTAAGCACCAGTAAGTATTTCACTAATTGGGGCTAACTCGGGGTATCATCTTTAACGGGACATATCACCATTTTGGGAAGAACATTTTTTTTCATAAGCTGGGGGGTTATTCATCTGGGGGTAGCATTAATAACTGAAAACCCTATCCGATGATCGCGGACATCTAAAGGATACCCTTTCAAGAGTTCAACATTTCCCAGAAGATTCAGGCCGTATGAGGAGGTCATCAACCAACATTAACCTTATGGAATGGGCTAAGATGGGCGAAGTATGTTTCATGGGGTACCCAAATGGGTCCAGTGACCAGGCATCTTGGCTTCATCTCCTGTTTTGGCTGTGTACGTTGATGTGGTCAACCATAGTAAATGGATGGATTTGGTTGGTATAAACCATCCGTTTACAGGTTTTTTCTATGGGCAGTTTATCATTGGATTTCCCAGATTCTCGGTTTAATAGCCATCCCAGGTGTGCAACTCACTGCAGTTGAGTGTTGTGACTACTGCGATTTTTTTTTGAGACATTGGTGGATGCTTGGATATACCTAGATTTAAGATGGAAGCCAACAAAAAGGGTTGAAGATTTTCCTATTGAATCTGGCGATTGTTGGGTTGTTGATATAACGTTTCTCCAATTTGGGGGGCATCCTTGGGGAAGTAGTGGTTAAATGTGGTTAATACTAGCCAGCCATAGAATTTTATCTTTGTTGCATGATATCTCTCAGCTTGGCCAAGATAATTGGGACTCCCCAAAACTTCAAGATATGATCATCCAAAAGTCCCTCATCAAAACAACCATTTTGAGATGTCTTCCGATAAACCCTTTTTTGGATAACTCCCAGGCGGTTTTTGGATAACTCCCCAACAAATCCCATTCAGTTTTTCATGTTTCTTTCCAGAGTGTCATTTATCCAACATAACTTTTCCCCAAATCCCATGGTGTTTAGTGTCTATCATCCTTTTCCCATGCTTTTTCATGGTTTATCAGATTATCACACGTTGTTCATGGGTTTTCCATGGTTTTCCCATATTTTGTCATGGTTTATCATCAATTTTCATCAATTTCGCCCAGACTTTTCCAGCAAAATCCCGTGCGCAATAGTCTCCCATCAGGTGCTGGACACCTGGCACGAGAGTGTCCGGAGGGGAAAGGCGGCGGCAAAGGGAAGGCGCGGCAGTGGCGTGGTGGGAGTTTCCTGTGAGTTTCCGGACGTGTCCGGAGGGATTGTGAACCTATAAAAACCTATGATTTTATGTTTCATATATCATGATGATATATATATATATATATAAACCTATAAAAAAGCTATAGTATCAAATTACCTATTATTGATATCTTTATATGTCTTGATATCAATTGGGGAGTTGGACCAAGTCTCGGGAAACCAATATTGTGAAGGTCGTTTGATACTATAGCTCCCATTACCGCAATTTATACGGGGAAATATTTCATACCCAGCCGGGTGTTTGTATCTAAGTTTGGCCACCTTAATTAGATGAAGTTAGATGTTAGCTATTTGTGTTATTGTCTTGTTTTCCCACTAGTGTTGGGGATGGTTTTTACATGTTTTTACCGATGATTTTTTGGTATGTCAGGACCTGTGAGTACGGAGATGTGTATAAATATGACATATGGGTGTAATATATTATATATGCATCATACACGCAGGTGTGCAATGATTTCTATCATGTCGTCATGTTGACCCATGGACATATTGACATCAGCATTTTTTTTGAGACGCACTGGTAGCCACCAGAATCTGGTGAACTTTTGTATTTGACCTAAACTTTGCAGGTGTTCGGGATAACATGTTCAATGACCCTGCCCTCTGGTAATTTGTTACATAGCTATGGAAAATGGCCATTTACCGTTGATTTACCCATTAAAAATGGTGATTTTCCATGGTTATGTTAGTTTACCAGAGGGTATCTGATGGAATTTGTTGGGTTTATGGAACGGTTAACCAACCAGAGGAAGCCTGAATTTTTATGTTTTGAACAGCGAGGGACTCTGTAGTGATCTCTTCAAGACAGTATGCAATGTTTGAGGTAATCACAAGTGTTTGACCCATGCCCGATGTTTTGTGGTGAGTGTTTTGTTGGGCTTGATTCTCTGGGTTGCAAGAAAACCGTGGTTTCTAAGGGTGTCAAAAAAAAGGGGGAATTGAGTAGTCCCATTGGCCACAGACATTGTTTTTAGATATGGGCAGCTTAACCACCAGCCAGATCTGTGTGTTCCAGGACCGCGGTGGGAAAGGACTCGAATGCTATGCCTGCGGAGTTTCTCCTCAGCATAGATCGCTACCACTTTGGGATGATTTTCCACCGGTGGCAAGTCCTTGGGGCGTCATTTTTAAGTTCACACTGGTGAACATGTTGCTATTGCGTTGAAAGTTGCTGTTGTCATAGAATTGAACAACAACAGCACAGAGAATTTTCACTTTACACATTTGATCCCCGAGAAATACCATTGTTGATTCTCTATTTGTTGGTAGGTTATATCACCTGGTTAGATAGGAGCAGGAATAGCCACTATTCCATCAGTTTTTCATGGGATAGGGCTATGTTTTCTATGTTACATGGCCATAAGTTACATGGGTTATGGTTACATCACATTAGTGATCTCCTCCCATGGGAGTAAAACGCTAAAACTACCATGCCACGCTACTACGACTAGACGCGCTCCTGCCGAGGGCATGGGTCACATCTCCCGGGAGTGCCCCGACAAGGGCGGTGGCAAGGGCTACGGCGGAAAGCGCTGGGGCGACCGCGACCGCGGCGACCGCCGCGACCGCGGCGACCGCGGCGACCGCGGCGACCGCGACCGTGATTGAGGACCCAGTAAGATGGGATGGTTGACAGGGCGAGAGAACTGGGCCAAGCATTTCAAGGGCATTTTTTAGGGACAACTGGGGAGTTTAATCAATTTAATCAATTTTAATCATACATATCTTTTTCCGACTCGTTGATAGCACCCCGCAAGTGCCACAAACAATATGTAGAGAATGAGACCTGATGTCCCAACCGGACAGAAAACACTATTGGACAGGCCAGTGAGTGCCTTTTACATGGTGCTTTTGTTGAATTTTGTTAACATCAACCAGATCCAATCCTGACGTATCACCATGTTCTATATATTTAAGTGCCCCAACGGCAGACTTCATCCCGATCTCGGTGAGTTCTCCCCCATGGCGAGTTTCACCAAGATGTGCATGGTGAATGTCGCCCTTAGGGTCTTCCAACTCAGTTGCCATCCAGTTGGTTTTCACTCCCCACGGATCACGGTGAGGAAAGGATGACGACTGCTTCAGTTGCTTGGGGCCCGAGTTCTTCGTCCCCAAGTCTTGGCATGGTTAGTCTCCACTATGGGCGATTTTTCATCACTGAATCACCAGAAATCCCCATTTATGGTTTACTCATTAACATGTTAGCTAGGCAAACCAACTAGCCAGGAGTGAACCATTAGTCAGTTAATCGCTTGGTTGATGAGTTGATTGGTTGATTAGTCGGTTGCTTGGCTAGTTAGCTAGGCAGCAGACTAGTGATACGCAGACTAATCAGTTAAATCACTGAACTAGTTAATTAGTGATCAACAAAGTGATTGGTTAATGTGGTTAAAACAATAATCAACCATCCCCATGGTATAAACAATTCCCAAATGGGTGGTTTATGGCATTGTTTTAACCACAAAAAACTTTGGTTATGTGAATTTTGCATCATTTACCAAGTCAATTCACTCCATACAAGTACCCTCTGGTAAACTAACATAACTATGGAAAATCACCATTGTTAATGGGAAAACTCACTATAAATGGCCATTTTCACTAGCTGTGTTAGTTTACCAGAGGGTAGCTTTTTCCAAGTTGTTTCAATGGCAAAAACCACCTGAGAAGGACCAGGTGGCCACCAGGTGGCCACCAGGTGGCCACCAGGTGGCTTTCGTGGCCACCAGACCTTCCTTCGCCAGGTGTGAACCGCGCTCACTTGGCTCGTGCCCGGAGGTGGCAGGCCATGGACGTGGGAGGATGATGACTGGGGGTTACCCCCATGGATTTCCAATCTATGGGGATTTTCTGAATGGGTGATATTAATGGTGATATATGGTGATATATGGTGATATATATAGTTTCAATATGCTGATATCTTTCTGGGGGGTATGTGAACTTCTTTACCATTTTATGAGTTTTTGATGGGACTGTTGAATATGGGGATGAGTCAAAACGTACGTCAAAACGTGTCAAAAGAGCAAGGCTATGAGACACTCTTTTAGGTGGATCAACATAACCATCATAACATAACCATGAAACCGTCGTATGATAGGGGGGCACCAATGGCACCAACCATTTCGTGGGAGTATACTTAGACATGTTGGGACGTGATTTAATTATGGTGATATATTACCCATGTCAGCCAGTTTATGAAGGTATTATCCGGATATCATTGGACAAACAGGAGATATAAAATTAGCAATATGATAATTTGAATCATATGACACTTCTCTGTTTAAAACTATGCAATGCCCTAACATTGCATTTTTTTGCGGGAGAAATGACGATTTTTTGTGGCTCTGACATAGAAACGATGATCCCAGAAGAACCCCCCGATTCAGATGACGGTCCTGACGGAAGATCCCCCACGCGACATGGATCCAACCCGACTGGATCACCGGGAGGATCTTTTGATTTGGTTTCTATGGTTCAACCCAGAGGGACGTGCTGAAAATATAGGTAATTACTATACCAATCATTTACTGGCATTGTTCTCAAACAGATAAACAAAAATATTTTCAGGATGTTATAGATCACTTTTTCCTCAATATTTCATATAGTACCTTTCCAGGATGTGATAGATGATGTGGTTTTGCCCATAGTCATATTTCATCGTATCTCCTTTCCAGGATGCTGTAGATGATGTTTTCCTCATTATATATTTCAATCTACAACATCCTGGAAAATGAAAAAATATGTTTCATGACTTTTGGGATAGAAACCTGGAAACTCCTATTTCCATATGTTCCAAATAATTTCCTATTAAATCCTAATTAGCTAATTGGAAAATCTTATGAATAATTTCAGGTTTCCAATTTTCGCTGCGACAGGACCGGGTTAACATCGCCACAAATGTGAGGCGGGTGCTGGGGATCTTGTAATGTTGGTGATGGGCTGCGTTCAACCCCTGTTGGTTCATGATTAGTTGGGGATTACCCTCTGGTAAACTAAGATAGCTATTGAAAATGGCCATTTATAGTGAGTTTTCCCATTAAAAATGGTGATTTCCCATAGTTATGTTAGTTTACCAGAGGGTATACTAGCCAATGATTGGAAGAGTGGGATTTTTCGATGATGCAAGAACGGGGAACACCATGGAACACCAACCAATAATGGAATGGCAGAGGGGGTTTTGAACAGCAAGTGGGATGCTATAACACCATGAAGTTTATTGTAGTGGGATAGATTCTAGAATTGATACTATTGGATGCTTATTCCATGATAGTCATTTCCCTACGCAGACCAATGATGGTCATAGCAGAGGGGAATTCGGAAAAATCAACCAACCATTGAACATGGGAATGGGGAATCTACCCTCTGGCAAACTAACATAATTGTGGGAAATCACCATTTTTAATGGGAAAACTCACTATAAATGGCCATTTTCAATAGCTTTTTGTATGTTTACCAGAGGGTAAGAATGGTAGTTCGGTTAAACTTTGGGAAAAGACAACGTCTTGACGTATTTGGGTCAATACCGGCAACACGGTTTGAATGTTTGTGACAACTAGGATGCCCCTGGGTCTTGATCCATAGGATTCTCCATCAGGAGAGCTACCAAGAAAAATACCACATGCCTCACCAAACATGGCTGTCTCAAGAATGGCTGTTGAATGTCACCAACGCAGTAAACGAAGTCCAGAGTGGGGCCCGCCCTGACAAGTAATCTTGCAAGTGTGAGAATCTTGACTGTCTTGATCTTTTCCGCGTAGTGACCATGACAAGATCAAACCAGTGACTTGCTTGGGTACCGCGACGGGTCCGGTGACAGGTCCTCCCTCGAAAGTGGTGATCAAGTGTTCGCACAGGTTTTGTTTCCAAGGCTGAAGATTCATGCTTCAACGGCTGTTTCAACGCATGTTTAAGCTCAAATTCACTGAGATATCATATAGGGTGACCATTTGGTACATTTTTATTGTTACGTTTCCTTAGCTTATGAAGAATAAAACATCCTGCAACACATGTTTGGCCTTGGGAACCTTTGGAGCAGAGGAAGTCTGCTCTGCTTATTCCGGTCTCCAAAGGTCGCTGGGTCCGAGACATCATCCCAATTCTAGAAGCATACCCAATAAATCCTACGTAAACATCAATATCCCCAAAGAAAAATGGCTTAAGTTACTAGCACATGAAAGTTGTTTTGCCCAGCTTTTTTTAGCAATTTCTCAGTGTTTCATTTTGGCCACAGGGCCATCCACAAAATGATCCTTGATGATCCTTGTTGATCCTGAAATTTGGGACCAAGAAAACTCCCCAACTCTGATGATCATATATAAGAATTGTATACTCTCTGGTTATGACTGTTACATAGCCATGGTTAAGCCATGGCCCATAGAAATAGATGGTTTACCGTTCTTGAAAATGGTGATGTTCCATGGCGAACTGTGAAATAACCAGATAGTAAGAATTGTATAACTAAGATGATAAAACCATCACATAAGTCTATACCCATTATATAAACCAAAAATTATGTTGGACAGATTTTGCGATTGGCCCAACGACCTTGGTTCGTGTCGGTTAACGACATGGAGTCCCTATGGTGGCACCGTGTCGTATGAGTTCCTGTGAACTATGGCGGGTGGCTTGGAAACCATCAAGCATCATAAGGAGGCTGGTGAATGGTTAGCAAATCAAGCAAAATTTTACGGCTGGTTGATGATTTGGAAGATGAATTTTATGACTTTCCATATATTGGGAATAGTAACCCCAAGGGACTTTCATATTTTTCAGAGGGGTTGACACCACCAACCAGTCGGCAATTGAACCAACAAAAAACATCCAAAAAACTAATATATATATACATACATATATATATATACATATATATATATATACACAAAAGTGGGGATGTGTCAAGAGGGCCGTGAGTCACTGACATCATGATCGAGTTAGGCCCGGCGTCACTGCAAGGAATTCCTCTTGCAGCTTGAGGATTCCAAAAGCTCCGTCTGCTGAAGTCTACTGTTTAAGTGCACTGAATTAGCGAACCGAATTCCTGCCCAAAACAACGCCAGCCTCAGTAACGTGACAAGAGTCTCAAAGAATTTCAATCAACTGAGCTCTGAGGAAGAACTCAATCTGTAGGTCAAATGCCAGACTTTGGTAGATGATCCTGTGCTATACGTACTATATTATACTATCAAGCTCTTTTTGGGGGAAATGCCACGGGATCCTCACTGGAATGACGGTTAAAATGTATATGGATAACTATCCCAAAATAGCCGAACTGTTAACTGGTATTTATATATGGAAAATATATGGAAATATATGGTATATTAACGGTTATGTGGTGAGTATATGGGGATTTCCAGGTCAGTGAATTAGTTTAAGCTTCCCAGATGATCTGTGAAAGCATCCATTTACGCTGGCAGCACCAACTAAGCAGGGACCGTGGGCACTTCTGCGAAGGCAGGAGACGGGGCAAAGTTCAGCAAGTGGAAACCAAAGAAGTCTGGTTTGCCGAACCGGTCAAATTTCTAAAATTGGTTGGTGGTTTGGAACATTTCTTATTTTTCCATATATGGGGAATAGTAACCCCAACTGACTTTCGCATATTTTTCAGAGGGGTAGGTCAACCACCAACCAGATAATGGGATTGTCCGAAAATGAGGTCTACCCCGATCCTGAAAAAAAATTGCTTAGGGAGTATGATGATGAACCAGTGGATTTAGGGGTATCCTATTTTCAAACAAACCCAGAAATATTCCTGTCCATATGATCTGGGTAAATATGGTTAGTAAGGGAAATCATCCCCAAATGGCATTATTTCAGGTTAGTGATTAATTGTAATTTACCCAGATATTATGAACCAAATCTCACGCATATCACATCATTTTAAACGCATATGTCCAGAAGATTTGATTTGGTTTAGACATGTTTAGACGAACCAATCATGCTAAAACCATCTAAAACCTGTTTGTCAAAATTTGTCAATCTGGCTCAGCAAGTTATGCTACTTAGACGAGGATATATAGCATAAATAGTCACATTCATTTCGCGGAAAACATACCGTGATCGCCAACGGTACACGAGGCCGTTGGATGGCTCACCATTTGCTCCGTACTTCCGCGCCATGTTTGACGCCACTATCCGTGTTTTATGCTTGACGCAAACAGAGCGACCGTGAGAAAAATGATAGAACTGGTTCGCGGTTTGGAACCATGGAATTTCATGGCTTTCCATATATTGGGAATATATGAATCCCAACTGACTTTCGCATATTTTTCAGAAGGGTAGGGCTCAACCACCAACCAGTGGAAATATTGAGAGATGGGGTGCTAAGCAACAAATAATAGGAGAGCAACCACTGGATTTGGGGAAAACATATTCCAAGGGGGTATCACTGGTCGGTTTCAAATGCTTTTCCTTTTCCATATTTTCCATTGAACTTGGGATCAAATCCCAAGTGACAATGACGAAGATTTTGTGAAAGAGAAGAAACATGAAGAAACCGCCTTGTCTCTGAATCTTGGTGCTTTGGAGTCGGCACGTGATGCATTCTTTATTTTTTGGTCACACATGATGGAAAATCCATCGTCTATCGACGGCTTTTTTCCCCATTGAAAGCTCCATTTGGAAGTGATTTCTTAGCCATTTTGATGACCAGAGCCTCCAGGGAATGTGGATGGATCGCGATCCATGCTTCTCGAGTTTTCAGATTTTTTGGGTTGGATTTACAACACAACCCAAGGAAAAGTATAGTTAGTTTAGGTTTATTTTTGGGAAATCATCCCCAAATGATCCCAAAGATACTAAAAGTATTCAAAAGATTCTAAGAGTATAGTTGTTGACAGGGGATCAACAACCCCCCAAGTGATTTTTTTTCGCGTTTTTTCCTGGCTCTTTATCCTCTGATATCGCTAAGTTGTGTGCAGCCGCATTGACTCAGCTCAAGCTGCCCTTTTTTTCACCAGCCCATCCTCCACTTCAGATACTGTGTCCAGGGCGCAAATCAGATCACATGCATCTGAAAATCAGATCACATGCATCTGAAAATCAGATCATTCTATTCATAGTTTAAATAGAACGTGAATCATGAACTATTATGAACTATCATGAAATATCTATTCTGTGTCTCCAACAATAGTGGTAATTTGTTCGTCGCATCCCAATGACTTCTAAGACAAATCTACGACCTCACTGCGACCGAAGCCTGGAATCATGGTTTAATAAGGGAATCATCCTCAAATGACCTTAATTCAGGTTAGTGAACAGTTATAATTTACCCAGACACATGATTGTTCTGACTTCTTAAACTTACCCTCTGGCAAATTAACATAGACTCTAAAACTAGCCAATTTTGAGTGGAAACTAATCTTCCAATCCCGACAACTGCCAGGGTCGAGTCTATGTTAATTTAGTGAAGGGTACATATTTTTTGAACCCTCATTTTTTCATATCTGGTTGGTGGTTTGGAACTTTTTTTTCCCCCCCAATAGTTGGAATGATGATCCAATCTGACTAATATTTTTCAGAGGGGTTGAAACCACAAACCAGATATTGTTTTCATCTTTTTTCAGTTTTAAAATTCCCCAAATCCCACCAGCAATAGTTCTGAAACATCAGCAGATTGGGTAGACGATGTTGGCACGCCACCTGCCGCACGTGCCGCACGTCGCCAAGGGGAGACTGCAGGTGGGGCGTTTAGAAATTTTGGAACGATGTCTGTGGGGATCTAAGCAAAGTTGAATTTAATCACCAAGAACTGGGGATTATATCTAATGATATAATATAGTAATTACATATATTTAATAATTATGGGATATAATGGGAATATATATATAGTGTATATATATATATTATATATATTATATATATATATATATATATTATATATATATATTATATATTATATATATATATTATATATTATATATATAATGTCAACCCCGGATTAATAAACCATGGTTTATTAATTAGGGGGGTACTTCCCTAATAGTCATAATCTGATACTTAAATGGTCCCCCCCAATTATACAGCCTTAAGGTTTACTAATCCAGGGTTGACATTATACTGTATATTAATGGGATATAATGGGTGTCTCTCTGGGATCACATCTCATGGTGAATTACATTGACACCTTATGTGATTATGCTCACATAATATCATAAAATGCTGGCTTGATCCAATTTGTCGTCATTAAAACAACGTCATAAAATGGATGGTTTGTAACATGATTATAGTATATATACCCTCTGGTTATTTGTTACATAGCCATGGAAGCCATGGTTATTTGTTACATAGCCATGGTGTAGATGGCCCATAGAAATAGATGCTTTACCGTTCTTGAAAATGGTTCTTTCCATGGCGAACTGTTAAATAATCAGAGGGTAATAAAAATTACTATTCAATATGATGATTATAGTATACATGATATAAAGAACCATTTTCAAGAACGGTAAAGCATCTATTTCTATGGGCCATCTACACCATGGCTATGTAACAAATAACCATGGCTTCCATGAATATAGTGTATACATATAGATATATTATATACAATAATCAGTATATACATGATAATAATCATCAATTATAATCACTATACATTATATAATATAGTGTATACATATAGATATTATATATACTATAAATCTATATGTATACACTATATTATATCTATATTTCCCCATATTATCTGATGATTTCCCTATATTTCCCCATATTTCAAAGGTACTATAAATCATAATCTGATGATTTCCCCAAAAAAATCAGCGCCAGGTACCTTTGCGCCTTCTCGCACCGAATCACCGCGGCGCCTCTTTCAGCGCCGCTTTCTCGCTGGCCTCGGTGGCCTCACTGCCGCGGCTGGCTCTTCGTCGCCAGCGCCGGTTTCACGTGGCGATGGCGAGCCCAGATGCCCGGTGTTTGGAGACTTTTCCCATGTTTTTTCGTTTTTTTTCCACATTTCTAAGGCAAACTTGGCACTGGAAATTCTACAATAAAGCCTACAATTGACAATGTAGCGCATTTTTAATTGGAGAAATCGGCGGTAAAGGGAGATTTCATGGTGGGATTTTGCATTGACACTTTAACGAAACCAGAGGGTATCTCCGTAATGTTTTATGGTTTAATCATGTTCCATCCCCACTTCTCTTGGTAAATTTCATTAACTGATCTGAATAGGCCATCCATCAGCCATCAGGTGAATCTACCATGTTTTTGATCTAGACAACAATTTAGCAATAAGATTTTCTAAGATTTTCAGAAATCATAGAAGGCGAATGTTCCTCTTTTTTATGACATATGTTATTACGCATATTTGCTGTTTCAAACCCCGCGTGGGTCTGATTTAATCTCAATTGCTGTTCCGGTTTCATCCCTCCTTGGACAACCCCATGGCTTTCCCGATCTCCCAGTTTTCCCCTCAGGCGCATCAAGTTCTTGATGAAGAAAACGGCACCATAAACCAATGAGTTCCCACTTTCAACCAACATATATCGAAGAAAGGACTGTCGATTCATATTTCTTCACTCGCTTCAAGGTATTTTTCATGGATTTCTCACTTTTTTCCATCATTTTCCATCCCTTTTTCCAACGCTTGGGGTTTCTGCCATAGCCAGGTGGTCCCTTACGGCTCCGCCCCCAGGACGTGGTGGTCTACAGTCGGCCGGGCTGCGGCTACTGCGCCAAGGCGAAGGCCTTGCTGCGAAGGCGCCAGGTGAACTTCGGGGTGGTGGACGTTGGAGCGGAGTGGCTGGGAGCGAAGGAGGATGGGGTCATATGGTGATACAATGTGGGGCCCTCTAGATATAAGTTGGTTTATAAACCCTATTAACTATAGTTATAAGTACCATAGTTATTGGAGTTATAAACCAACTTAGCTATCTAGGGGGCCCCACATTGTATATATGGTTTAATATGGTGAAATAAGTGAAATATATATTTACTATATCTATAGGTTTAATGTGGTTTTAATGGGATTTTTACCAAAAGGACATGATTGGATGGTTTTTCTGGGGACGAGATGTTGATGGGATGATGATAGTATTATATGAATGATGATTCATGAGGTGAATCTACCATGTTATGATGATGGGATGATGATGGGATGATATTTTAAACCATGTTTCTTTTATGATACATATATGTATATATATATCAACGAGGATGATATATGATATTAATGATATATGATATTAATGATATATGATATTAATGATGAGATGATGGTGGGATGATGATGGGATGATGATAGCATCAATGATGATTTGGTTGGTGTTTTTTTTTTGACTTTCCATATGTTGGGAATAATCATCCCAACTGACTAACATTTTTCAGAGGGGTTGAAGCCACCAACCAGTGATTCATGTATGATAGTAATTATGATTATTTTTTTACAGTGATGGTGATTATTAATTATGCTTATTGTTAATGATTATTATGTTTATTATACATTATGATTAGCCATTATTATTATTATAGTACGATATGATTATTATTGCTGATGTTTGTGAGTCTTATTATGATTTATTATGATGCATGTTTTGATGTTTATGATTTGGAGGTTTCCTAAAAATGGGGATATCCCAAATCATCCAAGTCATGGATGAACATTGTAGTATTGACACCCATGGTTTCTATGATGTGATATGATTATTGCTGATATATAAGTATGATTATTATGATCAAACTATGCATCTTATTATGTTGATTATTGTTACAATATTTTGTTTACAACCATTACATATTTACAGTAATTTATAATGATGTTGTTATTGGGGCAATGTGCGATGATCAACAGTTGGAATATTTTGAATGACCCATTACTTGGGGCATGGTCACGATTGGGATTGATACACCCATTGTGTTTGGAGTGCTGGGAATATGCCACTGTTTGGATTGCCATTAGGTAGATACCCTCTGGTAATTTAACGCCGCGAACTGGAAAATCACAACTTTTAAGAACGGCACATCATCATTTTACTGGCCATAAGATCCATAGGAGACTGTCAAACAACCAGAGGTTTCATCCATTAAATCCCATTAAGTCCCATTAAATCCCATTAAATCCCATTAAATCCCATTAAATCCCATTAAATCCCATGAAACTGATATGATTTTCATAGACATTTCCGGTTAAACTTCCTGAGGCCGCACCGAAGAGCGGAGGCCCAGCAGCATGGTCCCACCTTTCCGCAGATCCTGGTGGGCTCCAGGTGTTTGGGAGGCGCGACATGATCGACGCCAAAAAAGGCGAGACATTTTCTGAATTTTGATGGGTTTAACATATAATGGCTATGGATCAATACCTATTAATACCATTTTTAGGGGGATGAACATCCATAAATCCCAGCTATTTTGATGTGAACTACAGGGGTACCAGGGTTTTGACACACTGCCAATATCACAACATGATTGTTAACAAAAACCAATATTGATGCTTAGAAAACCACTATTGATGGTTGGAATTGTATATGTTTTTGGTTTTCATTGAATAAATATAGGTCATAAATCAATGATTGGGATATCTCTTTACGTTTAATCAATGACTGTAAAATTGTACCCATACTTGATAATCAATCAAATTATATGTGAAGATGACAATCATATCCATCATAGTCATTTGTTGTTGGTACTGATTGTACCCTTCGGTAATCAAACATGGCTGGCTGGAATTTCTGGGTGATTTTCCAACCATGTGATGAGTTTAACACAGCTATGGAAAAATCGCCATTCTTAATGCGTAATTAAACATTAAATACTCCAAATATAGCGAATACTAGGTAAATATAACAGTAAATAATGTTGTCATGGCTAAATATACAGTAATACCCAGCCAGTATTTATGGGTTTTCCTCATTCTTACTCCAAACATGCAAAAAAATAAGCAAACTGTTGAATGACTGTTTAATCATCTAATAGCTGTTTATAGATTAGTGAGCAAACTGTTGAATGACTGTCTTCCATAGCTGTTATATCCCATATAAACCATATGATCATAACCATAGAAACCATGGTTAACTGTAGATGATTCTTCCAGCGAAGGTTTCACCCCCCATGGGCTGGTGACTTTCGTGCTCCAGGTTTCGACGCCTTGGAAGTTCTGGAGAAGCAGGGGAAGCTGTTGGATGCCACAAAACGTGCACCGGAGGCGGGGCCATGTCTTCATTATTCGTATCATTTAGTATTCAACAAACATCCCCAAATGGCCATTAACGTTTAGTATCATTTATTAAGATTTAGTATCATTTATTAACATTCAGTATCATTTATTAAGATTTAGTATCATTTATTAACATTTAGTATCATTTATTGACATTTAGTATCATTTATTAACATTTAGTATCATTTATTAACATTAAGTATCATTTATTAACATTTAGTATCATTTATTAAGATT
>Ga0126342_10000947_pt1 | contig 37295 bp, 26 predicted proteins | sample Cyp1metagenome_FD_92528 | JGI IMG/M metagenome (GOLD analysis project Ga0126342, IMG submission 92528) | Coral microbial communities from Lord Howe Island, Old Settlement Bay, Australia - Cyphastrea 1 metagenome | ecosystem: Host-associated > Invertebrates > Cnidaria > Coral ... | reverse complement strand
AAAGAGCTGGCAAAGTTGGTGAAAAACAACGACGCCGACAACTGCTAAAAGAGTTGAAAAGAGACGTTTTGATGCAGAAACGCTATAAAAACGCCAGGCGCCTGACGCGCCCGCGACCTGGTTGGTTTAATGATGTTTAATGATGGTTATATAATGGTTATATAATGGTTAATAGTGGTTAATAATGGTTAATAATGGTTAATGTCTGGTTGCTGGTTTGGAACCATGGAATTTTATAACTTTCCATTCAGTTGGGAATGGAGAATCATCCCAACTGACGAACTCCATCATTTTTCAGAGAGGTAGGTATATCACCAACCAGATTAGCTAGTCATCATGTTTCACATTATGATAATTTCACTATGCCATATCCCATAGGATCCATGGTGCTGCTATATATGGTAACATTTACATTTACCATCAATATACCCCCTTTATGTTAGCATATATACCATACATTTTCACTATGCCATATGTAAATTGCTTCATCAGCTAGTCATCTTATTTCACATCATTCGACCAGAAAATTCCCAAGGCCATGCCAGGCGACCAGCCAACGGTTTGTTTGCCTTAATTTTTGCCGGTAAAAACGAATGTGTGTCATGAGTTTCGGTGGTAAATCCCCCATTGCTGCGTTTTTTCGGTGGTAATTTGATGATCCTTATTTTTTTGCATACTGTAGTTTACCCCGAACTTTGCTATGAAGTGTGAAATTATGTGTGAAATGTGTTTTTAATTGCTGCTGATAACCCTCCAGAAAATTATGTAACATGTAATATAATTAATATATATATTGGAAACCCACCATTTATAGACCCTGTCCTGCTAAAAACAATTTCGAATATCTGCCTTATTTTACCTCAGGGTATCTTATGCTGCCGTGTATTCAATGATAAATTGGCTTAGCAACCCATCTAACTACAGATGTATCCACCATCAATTCCAAAGTTATTGTAAAAGACTTGGCTTGAATCCATTGGCTAATGGGTTTACCAAATATCCATCAATTCCATTGGCTTACCATTGTAAAAGAAACCAAAAGATACCTGGCAATAAATCAACTATATATGTCCATCTTTGTTGGTCAAATCCTTGATGTTCGTCCTTTTTGCTGATGAAATCCCAATTTTCCACCATTGTTGGGTAAATCACCCTTTTCTCCCACTCTTGATTGTAAATCATGGGTAAATGATAGGTAAATGATGGGTAAATTTTCTACCATTGTTGAGTAGATCCCAAGTGTTTCCCATCATTTGGGGATCTCCCTGCAACTCCCAGGTGAGACACTTTGCGAAGGTGGGTGAACTGTTGCCCAACCGAGATAAGGCGACCAGTTACAAGGACAGATGGGCTGACTTCACCAAGGTGTTGATAGAACTGGGATAAGAATGGGAGTGGGACACTAGCTGGTTGCTGGTTTGGAACATGAATTTTATTTTCTATTTCATATATGGGATGTCATCCTTCCCATTGACTGTCATATTTTTCAGAGGGGTAGGTATACCACCAACCAGCTAGAATCGGAATGTCCATGAATCTCCGAGATGTTTGAGATGTGTTTGAAACGAATCGAAGCTACAGCTACAGATTGAAATTCCAGGGTTGGGCAGGGTTGGGATTGAGCATTGACCAAGAACAAATGTGGGAAAAGGTGGGGAAAGTATCGTGAAGATATCAAGAACAACATCTGCAATAATTTTATGGAAAATGTAACAATGTATGGGAAAATGCTGAAGATGAGAAGCGGATTGCAGGAACATTAAAGCAGATTTCACTGGCGACAGGTTGGAATTATACATAGAATATAGATATATAGTTTAGTTTAGATATGTTTAGACAACAACGGGCAAAAACTTGATCCGAAGCCCCAATAGATGGTTTTCAGATTCGCCACAGTTCGTGGTTGGCGGTCAAGATTCGCCACTGAAGGTCTTTCGTCCATAGATGTCCCAAATTCCAATTGGTTGGTTGATTGATGAAAAAAGAGGGGGTTGAAGGTTTACCATTGAAAAACAACAGGCTTCTATGATGATAGATGGGATTAACCAGCTCCCGGCCCAAACCTATTTTTACCAAAAGGACATTATTGTTTCGTGCTAACTCTGTTCCACTCCGACGAAGGACATCATGAGGGACCTGGCGAAGCAGTCTCCATGGATTGTGCTGCCATCTGTCACGGGTTGCTGCGCTGAAACCCAGGATCCGTAGGATCAGTGTTGACAGACCACAAAGTGGCGATCCTTCCTTAAAAGTTGGTTCATTACCCATGTAACTATAGCTGGTTGGTGGTTTGGAACATGTGGATTATTTTTCCATACATTGGGAATGCCATCATCCCAACTGACGAACTCATATTTTTCAGAGGGGTTGAAACCACCAACCAGATAACTATATACTTGTATTACTTTTAGTTTTAATCGCTGTAAACTCCACAGTTATTCTAGTTACCAACATAGCTATCTAGGGTGCACCAGATACCAAGTCGCTTGGAAAAAGAAGGATGCCCTGTAAATGGCTATGGCGACACAAAAATGGGTACCAGAGGAACCGCAACGACTATCATGTTCAGCATATGATCATCTATTTCTAGTAACTCTAGTATAGATCTTTTTGGAGCGCCACAAATATTGGCGTTTTGCGCCAGCATGTCTTTGAATCTGTTCTGAGGCGAAGATTGACGTTTTGCACATTTTTCGTTTCTGTGCTTTCTGAGGTGCAGCCATTGGCATCTTCTTTTTGGGTTTCTGTCTGGGTGGAGTCACTGAATACAGTGGCGAACGTGCGGTGCGACGATTCGTCAAGGTGCGTCAATACAGGCGCGACGGAGTTTGGCGGATGGGGATGTAGGCAGGAACTGTTCGGAGTACGCGGATGGGTCAGAAGCTACGAGTTTCCATCATTTCTATTCATTTCTGGGGATTAATCCTGCCTTTGGTGTGAAAAGAAGGGTATCAGAGTTTTGACTCATAGCCATACACCAAATTGGAAGGTGATTGCCTCGCTTTATCTCGGTTGACCCATCCCCAGGGAGCCGAATGATTTCTACTGATCATGTTCCCTGAAGCATGAATCAAGGTCACTTCACCATTGCCTGAGGTTTCTACCAATTTCCAAATGGGATATGATTATTGTATGATTATTGTTCGCATAGTGACTTCGAATATCATACCGAACCTCCTTTTTTGGGCTCATTAGAATCCTCACGACTTCTACCATCAATGTGTTTTTGATCCCTCAAGTATGTCTTATCAAGCCTGGGATGCACCCCCGGTTGTAGTGTTCCCATGAGTATGTTGAAAAAGTCCTGGGATGTATTTAATTCAATCCACAAGAATGTTGCGTGTTTCCTTGAAACAAACATTGATTATGTAATAGTATTTACAATATACTTACCTTCAGGGAATGTAATTGCTATATATTGCTATCATCCACAACCATCTATAGTCATCTATAATATTCCATTGTTATACCATATATACCCTACTGTATCTATAATAACCTAATGTGTGTTCAACGCTTTGCTGAAATACAGTGTTTTGAATATGTACATAATGTGTGATTGTCTTCAACCAACATATGGGCAATAATCATAACCTATATATGCGGGTTAAGGTCAATCATATCAATGTTATGATCAACATGTTTGATCATTATAATCAACATGTTTGATCATATATGTAATCATATGATTACATTGAACCTGTATTGTCTCTTAGAGGTAGCCCAAACTAACAGTGGGCAATCTTTCGGTTAATAGGAACCCTACTAAATAGATACTATTTCTGGTGATCACTATCTGCCCAACTTAAATCTATAGTCATCAAAAGCCATCTACAATCATCTTTGGCCATCTACAATCTACGATTAGTTATACCTATCTACAACCATCTAAAACCTACAGTGTTGATCATATACCATTAGGTATACCCTGAAGGCATCTTTAAGAATCTATCGATATCCCCAATCTATAATTTTCAATAATAATTACAACGGTTATAAAGTGAAAAGTATCATCAAATAGTAATCCGTTTATATATAATCATCTATAGTCATAGTTATATCGTACCCATCTATAGCTGTAGTTATGCCATTTGTTATACCCCAATTATCTATGGTACTAACGGAAATCAAGTAGATTGAGTAAAGATAATATAGCCCATCATTAGTTATACCCAATCATAGTGAGATAGTTTTCTAAGTCATCTTCATAAGATTAATCAATGGATTGCTTAAAATGTTCAGGAATACCCCATATCATACAGAAAAAACATATGGTTTCCGGTTCCGATTCTCCCTTAAATCCATTGAATTGATTCCCTTAATCAACTGTATAGAAATATCCCCCGATAAACCACAGTGAACCCATTTGTAAACATCCATAAACCACAGTTAACCATAGTTAACCTAGTTATCATAGAATTGGATGATGGCATTTTTGTTAACAGGAAAACCCTTAATGTTTAGTAAAACCCTACTTGGTGGCTAATCCCACTTAGTAAGTGGGTTATAACCCCAGTGATTGATGTGGATTAACCCTACAAAAATCCCATTTATAACTGGGGTGAACTAACCCACTTACGAGCCGTGGGTAGTTCGCCACCAAGTAGGGTTTCCGGTTCCTTTTTTTTTCCCTTGAAAAAAACCCAAAAAAAAACTGTTGGAGCTCATCATCTGAGGCGCCGTGAGGACGAATGGCAGCGCGCGGGCTCAGCACCGGATCTCACGGGGCCCTTGTTGGACAGCTCCGTTGCACTCAACGGAGCCACGGTGCAGCAGCGCTTCAAATCCAGGAAACGGGGGCCGGGTGAACTCTAAGGGTCTATGTGAGTGTATGTTTAAATGTACGTATATACATATGTGGTTAGCATCCAGCACAAACCCACTGGGTTTGAGCTTATATATGCTTATATTATATATATATATGTGTGTGTGTGTGTTTGTATGTGCTTAGATGCAATAATAGGGGTTGAGATGTTAATTACTTGGTAATTGATGCCATAAAATGACCACAAACAGTTCTGTGAAGCAGATTCAAAATTCGGGGCTTTGTGAGAATGGGCATCAAAATGCTGTGGTTTCTGCTTTCAAAGCGGTGTCAAAGCGAGTTCGTGAAAATGTGGCACTCACATTCCCATACATCCTCAGTGGATATGTTTTGGAAGCTGCTCATATTCCTACGAAAGGGCCCATCCATCCTTAAATTGGTTTAGAATCCCCATGAAACCATAGACGACAAAAATCCACCATAAGTCCAGTTTTCCCCAGTTTTTTCATGTTTTTGTACGTATAAACCAACAGAATCCTATCATGTCGGGCCCCTAAACCTGTAGTTTTGTTGGACCAGCGACCGATCGGATGGCCCAAGTCACGGCCAAGCAGTCGCAGGCGGCCAAGCTTCATTCAGGATCGGGCTGGAAGCTGCTTCAAAGCTGTCACGAGTGGACCGAAATGTTGATGTGCCCATATCAACGTAGTGTGTAGAAAAATTGGGGTGTCTTGCCATGGGTGTTATGTAAACATATATATGTATATGTATATGTATATGTATAATATATATATATACATACATACATACATATATATATATATATATATATACATACATACATACATATATATATATTATTTTTGGCTTGATAGACCCGTATTCTCCTCTGGTAATCTAGCCTGGCATTGACAATCCTCCTCGCAAGGGCAGGCTAAACAAGAACCCAGAAGTCAGTGACGAAGGTTGTCGCCAGTTATGAAGTTTTATCACTGGTTTTTACAAATACACCTGAGGGTTATATACCGCTTACTTGGAGCTATATATCGCATTTGCCACTGTAAATAGATCATGAAATTGGACCGATCGGTACTAGTGGGTTCCCTCAATGCACCACAAGTGAATGGCTTGCACCTTGGCAGTTCCTACAAAGGACGACACAGTGAAGTGGTGGATGATTTAGGTTATAACCATTGAATTCGGAACACCTACTTTGAATCCCAAGTGTTGTCAAATTAATTCTATGGTTGCTGGTTTACCCTGCGTACCCTTCGAGTCCTCAAGTTTTGTGGTGAATTCTTCTTTCATCTTTCTAAATTGTCATTAACAAAAACTCGATGTTCTCCGCTTTGATCTTCATAGGGTGCTGTAGTTCTTTGATCCAGCAATCAGCAAGCACTTTGGACCTATTCTTCCAGCTGTGAAAGGCCCTACCTTTGGCACAGTTAAGGTTGCCACATTAGGATACAACCCCTACGACAATGGTTATATTTACGTTTTTTTGTATATACTTGTATGTATGTAATGTAATGTAATGTAATGCAATGCAATGCAATGCAATGCAATGCAATGCAATGCAATGCAATGCAATGTAATGTAATGTAATGTATGTATGTATATATATATACATCAACATATAACTGGAACTGCACCCCCAAGTATGGATTAGCCTCCCACTCCCACTGCCCCAGCCACTATTCGATAGCGAATGTTAATAGGGGCCACCAAAAAATGTGATCCTCTCACAAAAATCGCAGCTTGCGGCCCCAAATTTGTCCATCCCTAAGGTTGTGACATTCCTGTGGTTATAGTTGACAGCCTTATTTTTTCAGGAAATTATCCCCAAGATATATACTATATAGTAAATGTTAGTAAGGCGATAATACTATCATTTACATTACTATCATTATATATGTTTTTTAGTTGATTAAGTTGATTAAGTCATAACAACCAACTTCTTGTCCTTATTGCATTGGGATTTATCCTTTTTAGCAGGTGATACCCCGAATTTCTCAAGGTCCGCTAAAAGCAAATCTTAACCGCTAAAAAACACTTTTATAGGGGCGAAATTTATCCCACTATCATTGGGTTATAGGTATATCTAGCATAAACCATGGTTATATATATAACCACCGTATAAAACTATTTAGATTTATATACGTATATATATATATAACCAATATGTACTACTGCTATAGGAATGGCTTATTCTACCAGTCCTTCCCTCCACCATCGGCCTCCAGGACTTTGTCCGTGGCGTCCCAGACGTTCAACTGCCCCAGGCCCCGCACTGAAGCGCTGAAGCGCTGCGGCTGCGGTGCCGGCGGAAGCGGCTGGGGAGGTCGACATCGGGAAGTGAAGTGAATTATAGAAAATAGCATGAAATTACAGGATATATCCACAGTAAATATGGATTTCAGCAAGAAGAAGAAGAAGTGAACCAAGAAGGAATATGTATTTAAGCAACAAACAGAAGGATTCAACCAGCAAGAAGAAGACGTCGACAAACAAGACCAGGAATTGAACTATCAGCGGAAGGATTGAACCAACACGAAATATGGTTTTGACCATCATTCTGTTTGAACAAACAAACATACTGGGCTACAACTTTTCAACAAGGATAGTAGATGTTATAAACCCCAAATAGGTATCAACATGTATACATGCCAAATGTTGATACATTATGGGAATTGGCTATTGTTATTCAATAAAGATGATTAATAAATGACAATAGGACATGTGCCCATATTGGGTGTGACTATGTACAATATTTTTGAATGTAAATGGCTGGTTATGAGCACAAGTCGTATCAGAAAATACCATTGAGGATGGGCTGGATGTAGTCGAAGGCCAACCAACAATGATTACATTTTGTAGATAAAATGATATGAGCGCAGCAATGGATCCTTTGTATTCCTGGTATTACTCTGGCGCCATTCCCTACAGATCTATTCTTTCAGTCACCTGATTCCCGCAGCTATAAGCACTGATGGGTTTAATTTCAGTTGCAGGACGGGCCATCTGTTTGAGGTTTTGGACAATAAAAGCTGTTTGAGTGTGGCAATCTCTTTGTTTCGCCTTCATTTTTGCAACAACCCCAAGTCGTTGTTTCACGCGCAACGTGCGCAACGGTAGCTCCCCGGGTTGCAACGTGCTGATGATTCGCGCGAGAGTCGATACAAAGCTTCGCGGGGATTCAACCCCCTGGTCCATGGTCTACCCAATCAAAAATGGTGACGATTCGCCCAAAAATTGAGGCCTTCACCGAAATGGAGCTGGTGACTGATGTTTTTTCATCCCAAAGGTCCTGTGGTACGCCAGGGGATCAGTTTATCATAGTTGGTCGTTGATGTGAATTCCACCATCTTTTGTAAGGAATGTGGATGTCATTGCGCTAACCGTTTTTTTACTTCTGGTGATGCGGAAACCATAAATGTATATATATATATATATGTATTTTGGGGAATTCTGGTACACCAAAGATGATTGTTTGAGCTTAAACTGGTAACCAAAACTTGGGGTCCCACATTGGCAACTCTAAAATCCAGTGTCATCCTAGTGGGTGTTCTACTTCTGGCCACAGTTGGGGATGGGCGAAAGATTCGAAACCCATGGAACCACTACCCTTTGGTAAACTAACATAGCTATGGAAAATCACCATTTACAACAGGTAGATCAACCATAAATGGGCCAATTTCCATAATTAGTTATGTTAGTTTACCAGAGGGTAATGAGCATTTTTCGATATCAAACAATCCAATTTGCGAGTCAAGTTGTTTGTTGGAGACACCTCTTTGGCCATGGCAAAACCCTCTAACAGTGGTTCTTTCCCATAAAAACATCTCCCGATCAAAGAATTCAAGGTATAAAACACATTGGGGTGAAGATATGGGTATGGGTCAAATTAGGTACAAAAAGACATTACTTTCTTCGAGTAATCCCCACCAACTGACATTCTATCTGACATTCTATCTGACATATATTCCCACATTCTATCTGGCATTCTTTCTGGCGTTTATTCCGACATTCCATCTGACATTCCATCTAACATTCTGTTTGGCATTCTCTCTGGCATTTTACATCAGCTGGAGCTCGCGATAGAGTTCGGGTCCAGGCGTGGCCCTCTGCATCCGGCGCTTGCGAAAGGGTTTGGCAACGAGCTGGCAAAGAAGTCGGCGAGGAGAGGATGCGGAAGCAGTGAAGGAGTGGGTAGGAGTGGTAGTGAGGCACACCTTTGTCAAAATCATTCAAAATCTAGATACCCTCACCTGGCAGGTGGGGAATCATATCTGGAAATGTTTTGAAGATCTGAGCTTTACCGTTTGCGTACTTTTTGCTTTCCCAAGTATGCCAATTAAACTCCCTATATTCAATGGGAATTTCAGGAACCTAAATTCGAGGTACCTACCATATATAAGGCCTATTTTTCAGGCCTAAATTTCAGGGAATATCCCCACAAAATATGGCCTGAAAAATGGTACAGTACCATTGATTTCCCATATAAGATATAAATACGTCCCCTATTTATTCCCAATGGTAATATGTAAATCTATTAATATCCCATATTGATACAATGTGAGGCCCCCAAGATAGCTAAGTTGGTTTATAACTCCAATAACTATGGTTTATGGTACTTATAACTATAGTTACTGGGGCGAATCTAAACCAACTTATAACTGGGGGGCCTCACATTGATATAAATTGATTTCCCAATGGTATAATTTATACCCTTTGGTAATCTAACATAGCTATGGAAAATCACCATTTTTAATGGGAAAATCCACTATAAATGGTCATTTTCAATAGCTATGTTAAATTACCAGAGGGTATACGTCCAAATTACCCTGTGATTTCCCCATGACTTCCACCGAGGGACCACCTCTCAGGTCACGACAAGCTACCCGACAGTTGCGCCCCAGTGACCTATGCGGAGTTGGGGGCCTCAGATTCTCCCAGCAAGCGCCTGGTTCAGTGCTGCACTCAACGAACTGCAGTGGATATGCTTACCCGGCCTGGTAAACGTTAAGAAAAAACGATGGAACATCACCATGCTATTAATGGGTAAATCCACTATTTCTATGGTAATTTTCAATAGCAAACTGTTTGTTTACCAGATGGTAAAATGGGAGATGGCAACAACAATAAATTACTTCAAAAAAGAATCTACAGGCATCCATGATTCTTACCATTCTATCTCGGGGATTATAGGGGGATCCTGTTTATTTACCAATCATCCAACTTTGGGCGTGTTTGAAAATAGGGGAATGTACCTCACAAAATTGTGCATGTATAAGCAACTATAGTTAGGATCTGATCAAGATACAATGGGACAAGACTAGCAATATGATATTAGGGTGTGTATGAAAATGGGGTGTACCCCAAAAATGGCAATGTAAATGGGGGAAATGTTGCCTCTTGCCTACTTCAGATCCGATTTCATAAACAGAGTGTCTATGCTGATTTTCTGAATCATTGTCCTTGAATGGACAGCACCTAGAATTTCCCCATTCCGAACAGATTAAAAAAATACCTCATGGCCCATGTCACCACAGATGTAGGTTTAGTAGGGAAAACCAGCAAAGTCAAGAGCAGCTGCAATAGAATGTCAGGTTTGTATCAGCATGGATTAAAGTTGGGTATTTAAAGTGACAAAACCATTGTTGTGTCGGTGGCTTTAGATTTTGACCCATGCTGACCCATCCGATACCCATTCTCAAGATGATGGAGATATCTTCCAGAGACTTCACCATGACTTTCGGAAAGGCAAAATGTTCCAACACAATGTTTCTGCATGTTTTTGTTACAGGCAAGTATGCGATCTGACCACAATTCAGTGGGACATAGTGAATCCACTTAATAGTGGCTGGTTGATAGTTTTACACTTGGCGATTTTGAAAACCTATCCAGATAGTATGACTTTCCCAGACAATCTCAGCAATTCTCACCAAGAATCAATGGACTGGTGGGAAAATCAAAACCAGAAACTAGTTGTGACCCCCAAATACCCCCAATATAGGGTTCTCCTGTAGATATTCTCTTAAATTCATTCTAGGAAATAGAAACCACATGAAACCCCAAGATGTGGATGTAGGATCATGAAGGTTTCGGCCATGTGGGTTTCCTATAGATGTTCATAGATTTTCCCATACATCCCACCTATTAAAACACATCCTTTTCAGGTGGGACGAGCTGCCAGTGTGCACGCCACTCTGCAACGCAGATTCCTTGAAGCGCCTGGGCGGGAACGGGGCGAATCAGGCATAGTTTTCCTGTTCTGTCAGTCGTTGGTTTTAGGAACTGTCTTTGCTGGGTGTACTAGCTGGTTTGAGATTTGGGCGTGTCCAAACATGAGGGCTATTTGCAAAATTGCCGTTTCATGCTCAGAATTGATGAACATGATGATTCACCAGAAGATTTATGGGGTATATACTACCAATTTTCTTCCACGAGCCCATTCGGTCAATCCACGCACTGGAAATTGCGCGTCCTTTTTGTCGCGACTTTCCAGACGTGCAGGATCTTGGTGCATATGCAATGCCAAATGAAAAGCTCTGTTGGTCGATCTTTAGTGGTTGTACTTGTAACATGTTATAACATCACTGACTTGATATGCGCATATATAGGTTGGATTCGGATATATTTCATAATATGACTATGATCACTTATTCAGTAGAATTGACTGTGGATTTATACAGATACCCAATTCTGTTCTAGAAGTTTGAAGGCTATTTGTCGTCGTATCTCGTATGCTTATCATCTCGGTTGGGTGTCACGGATTGACCCGGTAAACTTCTGCAGAACTACGTATGAACAAACTCATGGGGAAGTCAACTATAGGGCAAAGGTACCAGAGAATCAACGAGTTAAACTGTTACCCTCTGGTTATGACTAACAGTTCGCCATGGAAAATCCCCAAAATAAATGGAGGTTTCGTTCGCTGGGAAAATCATCTATTTCTATGGGCCATCTATACCATGGCTATATTAGTCATAACCAGAGGGTAACTATAGTTTCTCTATAGTTCAACTAAAATCAACTAGTTAACTAGCAATTTTCAATAGCAAACTGTTAGTCATTACCAGAGGGTACCATGGCCCCAACCGCAGGTGGAAAGATCACCTTGTCGTCCCCACTGAATGTGATGCCTGCATTGCGGGCCAGGAGATTCAGCGAATGGGTCACCCGGGATATTACACATATGCGCGAAATAGGTTGTAATATGTGGTTATTATTATATATATATATATATTATAGATATATGCATATCTATGTGTATTTATGGGTATTCAGTTATTCATACTATCCAGCTAATTTTCATATTATATACACACATTAGATACCCACGATCATATTGTGTATATTTACATTATATATTTGCTCATGGAGGCAACCCAACAATTCAAAGCACGCGCACTAGCAACATGTTTTTCGAAAAGTCCAATTTTTGGGCTATACTAATGTTAATGTTCAATTAGCCATTTTTTTCGAGCAATAGCTAAGATATCCAGACAAAGAAATGCCCTTGTGTTTTTGTTTCTTTTACCTCAAAGTATACGCAATATCAGCAATGATTGCGACAAGTTTGATTTTTGGGCAATACTAATTTCCAACTAGCCACAAAGGAAGGCCAACCACTTCTGTGCCTTGTTGGCTTTAACACCATAGCATACTACACTGTTTCTTTTGTGAGATGGTGGATTTGTATGATCATTGACAGAATATCTGTCAGAATAGATGTCTTGAAATGCCATGGCGGGGATCGCTCGAAGAAAAGACCGAGGTCTGCACCAACGACCCCAAACCTCCCGATTTGCAAAAAAACTTCCCCCGAGTGATCCTCACCAACTGGACATTCTATCCGCCGTTTAAACAACATGTATTTCTGCCACAGAGATCCTGACATACCCTCTGGTAAACAAACATAGCTATTGAAAATGGTGATTTATAGTGGATTTACCCTTTGAAAATGGTGATTTTCCATAGTTATGTAAACGTTTACCAGAGGGTATATTCTGATCTATATCAGACACATAACACATTGACATGATACGGTGACCTATTACCTAAATATGCTTCGCATGTGTCGACACACATCCATATGACGATGACCATGTGAAGTTTGAATGTGAAAAATAGCCCCGTACCAGCCATGGTTAAAACGCATGTGAGTATGTGTATATACAAATATACATGTGTGTGTATGTATAACATAGGATATGTGTGCTGGATTTGTCGGATTTTTTTGTGTGATTGTTTCAAATGATTGGGTGTCAAATGTTAAATTACCTACGATTTGGTTTTCGATCACTACTTGCAGCCAGTTGAAATCTGATGAACCTGCAGACGGTTTCCCACTCAATGTTTGCCAAGTTGCTGGAAGGATTGACATCATGCTTATGAATGGAAACACGTAAAATGCATCATACCGATCATCGTCATCATCGCCGGCATTTTCAGCATCTTCAGCACCATTCATCATTCACCATCATCATCACCCCCACTATCATCACCCTCATAACAATCACAATCATCACCATGAGATACCATAGATACCATCATGACCATCACCCATCACAATTAATGTCAACCCTGGATTAATAAACCCCTATATTGTTAAAGTGGGGGGATACCATTGATGTATCATATTGTGACTATTTGGAGGGTACCCCCACAATTAGTTTTTACCATGGTTCAGTCTCATCCGGAGTTGACATTATAGTCATCATCATTTTGTCATCATCCATCACTGGATTGGTTTAAGGGAAAATCTACAGGAAAACCCCATATTTAATGGGAAAATCGATGGTTTCCTGTAGATTTTCCCTTAAACCAATCCATTGAAAAATCATCCAGAAACCATCCAGAAGATCATCATATTCCTGTCGCGCAAACCGCAGGACTGCAATTGTTCTGTGGACTGTGAAGCTGGTTTTGTGCGAGTGGGCGGAGGTGGTTGCGCTTTTTTGGGTGATGACTTTCGTACGGTACCATGGCATTATAGCCCCATAAATTTGGATATAACCATAAATACAATGTGAGGCCCCCAAGATAGCTAAGTTGGTTTATAACTCCAATAACTATGGTTTATGGTACTTATAACTATAGTTACTGGGGCTTATAAACCAACTTATAACTGGGGGCCCTCACATTGTATGTATATATATATATATATCACCCCTATATTTGTATGATATACAATGGAAAATCCCACTAAAATGGATGATTTAGAGGTGCCCACATTTTAGGAAACCTCCATATATTTGTAGCCACATGCTTTCCAAATTTTCAGCTCGGCCGGCTTGTTTCACAGTGCTGTGGATCCAGCAGTGACACCTGGGGACTTCGGGGACTTTGATCCCCTAACCCCTATAATCATGATTTCTGGGTAAATTATAACGACCTCACTGCGACCTCACTGGAAATCATGGTTAGTAAGAGAAATCATCCCCAGCCATGGCCGCAAGATTCAGATTAGTGAAATATGATAATTTACCAAGTGATTTGCAACAACTTTCTGTAGTGTTATTCACTGGTTTCTCTTTTTATCCCTGATGTTTATGCAATTTTTAGATGTTCCATGATGTTCCATGGCTTTTCTCCCCACTCTTCATGATCACAAATCCCCCAAATCCCTCGCCAGGTTTGACCGGCAAACGCAGCTGCACAGTGGAAGAGTTGAGCCTCGGAGCGGCGCCGGTTTGTCGCCTAGCCCAGGTGCAGGGGTTTGGAACGGATGCCACGGCGAAACATGGTGACTTCATGGGAGGAAACTGGTGGTTCAGTGGGGATTCAATAGTGATTTTATGGATTTTTATGGTATACCCTCTGGTAAACGTTTACATTACTATGGAAAATCATCATGCTATCAATGGGTAAATCCACTATAAATCACCATTTTCAATAGCTATGTGGCTATGTTAGTTTACCGGAGGGTATGATATACATAATCTATAAGAGTTATTACAAGTCAGCCGTATCAGCGCACAGAGGGACACTTTTCTGGTTGACTCACTCGTCCAGGGCAGGCCCTGGGTTTACGTAGCATGTTCACCATCGTCGTTGGACGATCACCTGGACTACTTTTTGCCAAAAGAATCTTAGCATAATCTATAAACAATCTTGAAAAATTACATCCTCACTGTTCATTAAAACTTTGAATTTCAAATCATTTAGACGTAGCAATAGAAACCCCACAAAGATAGAAAAGTAATTTAGCCTAATTTAGTGGGGTCGTACTTTTTTTGGGGGGGTGCTATTACAAACGAACATTCCAATTTCACTCAGGTTTTATGAGGGATTAAGCAATCATGAGTCTCATGATTGGTTACTGGTTACTGTATCCATTTAATAAGGATTACTCAGTTGGGAGTTGGAACAAACGAAAATTGTGATGATTGGGAATTCACATGATTTAACCACTCCTCCAACTACCAAATAGACCTGCCATGAATGAGTTGGGGGTTGCAGCTAGTTGGGGGATGGTGTGATCAACTGTGTTGTGTAAACCCAATGCCAAAAAAAACATTTTTTGATTGAAACAAGACTGCAACTTAAACCATTGCTGGTGAAATTGGGGATTGTTGAGTTTTGGGTTGACCGTAAAAACTTCATGTGGGGTCCACAATGCCATAACCTATCCCCAAGTGTTAAACATGAAAGAGGGCTATGAAATGTTCATCGTGCAATGATCGGTTGTATCCTCCACAAACATGACTTGATTGAATCTCTAGATCCCCATGTTTCATGGTCAAATTCCCAGCAATTTGACCATAAAAAAAAAAAGTTTTTCTGATTGTTCTTGTCCCGAATTTCCATGAAATTCCCTTGTTTCATGATTAAGTCTCAAATTTGACACATACGGTGGTTTCCTGACATAGGGGTACCCGCAGTTCTCATCCATCTATAGATGGGATTTTCCATCTAGTAAACCTTTATAGATGGGATTTTCCATGAAATAAACCATCCAACGGGCTAGGGCTACCCCCATGACGATGGGTTTCCGCCCATATCATGTCTGGTTGGTGGTTTGGAACATGTTTTTTCCATATATCTGGGTAAATTATAACGACCTCACTGCGACCTCACTGGAATCATGGTTAGTAAGGGAAATCATCCCCAAATGGCCTTAATTCAGGTTCGTGAAATATTATAATTTACCCAGATATATTGGGAATGTCATAATCCCAACTGACTTTCACTCATATTTTTCAAGATGGGCACATTGTACCACCAACCAGTTATTAACCATACAATATAACCATTCATATTCACCATCTTTGTTTTTAACCATCATGAACCATATATTTTTCAGAGGGGTGGGTCTACCACCAACCAGATATATTATTCATTAGATCAGGTATTAATCACTAATAACCACTATTAACAACTATTAATCACTATTAACCACTATTAACCACTACCACTATTAACCACTATTAACAACCAGATGTTGTTGGTGATTTATCCCCATGAAGTCCCCAGGTTTGATGCTGAAGTCCTCAGCCCACGCCAGTCCCACGGAGTCGCCAGGCCGGAGAGCCAGGGTCTATGCCCACGTGCCCGCAGCCAGATGTGGTCTGCCAGACCTGTGACACATCGCTGGGACCGTTGCGCGACCGTTGCGATGGCTGCGGCCAAACAGGGAATTCTGCCACATGAAACAGGGAATTCTGCCATGAAAAATCGGGAATTGGAGGAATGAATCCTTTGAATAAGGGATATGAATGGATCCATGTTGTCATTTTTCACAGAATTTTAATAATTATGATTGTTGTATCCAAATATCATCAAAAAAATAATAGATCAGAATGGATCACAATATCATCAAAATGATTGTGGATCCAAATTGCAAGTTTCAGCTTGGTGGGATATACTTACTGGAAATGATAGTTTGGTGAACAAGACCAGCCTGACCTCCTGACCTAGCGGCTATGTGACAAAGATTCCTTTCGCGTCATGTCTCGAGGCGTTGAAGTTGTATGTTTTGGAAACTGCTCGGCATACGTGCCACACCATGACTGATTGTTTCGATTTGTTCAATGTGATCGGAGGTCTGTCGACATGATTCAGCTTTGGCAGAGACTGGAGGGTGTAACCATTGGCCGAGCCAATCCCGAACTATGTCACAGGATTCACAAAAGAATCCACTAGCTGTGGCTAAGTGGTTAATAACTGAGGTATATCTCCCCAGCGTTCCCAACCAGAAGAAACCTATTTATCCCCCCCAATTATTTTTACATTTATATGTATAGATGATGTTGCTATGGACGATATTTCTGGTAAACGTGTTCTCAAAAGCAAGGCAGCAAGACAATACCAAAATGTGGTACCCTCTGGTTATTTAACAGTTCGCCATGGTTTTTCGATGGCCCATAGAAATAGATGGTTTACCTATTAAAAATGGGTGGATCTTTCCATGGCTATGTTAAATAACCAGAGGGTATATATATATACCTATGTATTATATGGGTGATATTCCATTTACCTATTAAAAATGGTGATTTTCCATGGCTATGTTAGTCATAACCAAATGGTAAACGTTGTTGGGGTTTCATGGTTGAACATCCTGCCAGGCCGATGCTACAGGAGACTGTCGTTGCGAACCATCGCCTGATGGGCGCGGAAGCCCGGATAAAAGAGGGTTCGGGCGCTTGAAACTGGGGGGGATTCACCCGCAAACATGCTGATTTTGTCCTGAAAATGTCTGGTTTCATGGCATTTCATGGGTGTGTGTGTGTGTGTTTTCGCTTGACCAGTATAAATGGAGATCGTTTCCACATACCAAAGCTATTCCAGCACAACATGCTGGTGTTTGTTGGTCATGTTGACCATCCAATGTTGAGAGTTTGGAATTGTTGGTATGTGTTGATCATCCTTAAGGATTTCTGGGGTGGGTTGAAACTTGATTGAAACATGTTGAGACCATCAGACAAAGCCAGGTGCGTGTGTCCAGTCTTCTGCAAGCATACGCATGACAACATCAAGGCGCGGTGCCCTATTTCCGACGTGTCAGTTCAAAAATGCGGAACCCCAAACGTGTTATATTATATAGATTATTTATATAACACATATTTATGCAATTATATAGTTATTTGGCAAGTGTTGAGGTTGATTTGGTACCTTGTTTGTTTTGAACCATACCCATCTGACACTGATACCAAGAGAGGTGCTGGGTATGATGTTGGCTCCTTCCATCGTTGCTGCAGGAAAATGTAAAAGAGGGCGACAAAAAGTGTACCATCGAAGACAAAATGCCGCCAGCAGGAACATGTCACGTCCTTAGCTGTTTGCTGCTGGGTAAATCATCCTGGTGCGACACAAGAATTGAACCGCCTTGTGTGACAGAACGCACGAACGAATGGGTTTGAATTTTGGTGTTTGTTATCTCAGTGTGCTCAAACTTGTCACATACTCGTAGTGACAAGTTTGTCCAAAATCAGAGATATGGTCTGCTAATTTCTGCTAGCCGCTTTTGACAATGATTGATTTCCATCCGTATCTCAGGCACTGATGCTGTACCAAGCAGTATTTTCATGTATTTTCGGGATTGGCGGCTAAACCACCAAACAGTTGCTACCCTGCAAACTAACAGTCCGATGTGGTTTTCACCATTTCTAGATCATGAAAAACCCTGTGTTGTCCACATGGAAAATCCCATAGAATCCCATAGAATCCATATAGATTCCCATTCAATCACCATGAAACCCCCATGAAGTCACCATGTTCGTTTCGAAGCCTCGCGCGGCACGTGCGGCACGCCGCATCTCTGAGGCAAATACTTTACCACGAAGGACGATTGTCTGAGCCACTCGCAGGACACGAGCCGATCTCAACGAGTGAAGCCTGAAAATGTTCAACGCTTTTGACCAAAAGGGGACTGGTAAACACCGGTCAATTTTTTTGCCTATGGTTATTTAGCAAAAGCTATTGAAAATCAGCCATTTATAGATGTTTTAGATGATTTACCACCAAAAAAAAAAAGTGATTTTCCTTGAATACCCAGTGAGTGGGCAATAGAATGTGTTTTGAATGGTTGCGCAGGACATCCCAAAAGGGAAAGTTGGGTTTGGCTAAGTTTGGCTAATGATTCTGTGTTATCAGTATCACACTGAACAGAAGCAAGTTGTACGTCAGAGCTCATGGAGGGTGGGTTTGGCTCTTTTTCTCCTGGAACGTGTAGGTTTTTTGCACTCCGCAGCCTTCTATGCCTAGATATCCATTGCCCCAGTAGCCTGACCCATGCTGCTCTGTTTTGAAGAGGCTAACACAGCTTGCAAAATGGCGATCCTTCACAATGCTGAGATAGGACTGTAAGGACAAGAATGTGCGTTAAGACGAGAAAAGACTAATTAGTTAGTCTCCAAATTTTGCGCATTGCCATGGGGTAGTTCAAAGTTTTGCTCAAGGTCAAATGCTCCTGAAGCATGGTGTGGCGAGGGTTTCTTCGCCGTACTTTGGCGAGCAGAACAAAAAGACAATGCTGTTGGGATCATGATAATAACCTGCAGACGGTTTCGGGTACATACGTCCAGGAGTTTTCATCTGGTAAAAAATATGCCAGTTATAGATCTGGTTGGTGATTTCAGACATTTGTTATTCTCCATGTCATATATGGGATAATCCTTCCCATTGACGAACTCCATCATTTTTCAAGATAGTTATTTAAAACCACCAACCAGTAGATGTTTTGCCCAAAATGCCCATTAATAGGAGATTTCATTTGGTAATTAAACATGGTAATGAAAATATCCCAGTTATAGATGTTTTGCCCATTTAAATGCCCATTAATAGGAGATGTCCTTTTGCCATGTTCGACGAGGGTACCTGCAATCGGATTGTGTCACTTTCAACAAATCCTCGGATCGCTGGCATGGGCTCGACCACCAAACACTGCCAAAAACGCGGCAAATGTAAACACTGGTTGGTGGTGACTGGAACCATGGAATTTTATGACTTTCCGTTCAGTTGGGAATAATCATCCCAACTGACGAACTCATATTTTTCAGAGGGGTAGGTATACCACCAACCAGAACACGTTGGTTTGTCTGAAACTGGGGCAAGCCTAGCGTTTTATTTCTAAAAACACGGCCATGAATTGGGGGCAAGAAAACATTCACATATTTTGGTGGCACTCCACTCTGGTTATGTTGATCCAGGATGGTGAGCCCTGCTGCTTCAGAGAAGAAGGACTCTATGCGAATTGCGAGGAAGATGGGAATTGCGAGGCCCACATGGTGCCTTTTTGGGATGCCGTGTTTTGCTAGGCCCAGCATCATTTTGGACAACCCAAACTCCTGGGATGCTTGGTGAACAATCCCAGACCACCCTGGTACTGGTACTCTACGGCACAGCCATGAGGCGAATAAAGCTGTGGTGCTGTCCTCAATGAAAACTGACTGGGAGTCGAAGTGCATCACTTCTCAATGTTTGGCACCGTGTCCACATATCTGGTGGATTTGGCTATTTCTCTCCTGAGGTTTGCTTAGACACAGATGACTGCTTGATAGTTTCCTACTGGATGAGGATCCAAATTGGCATATTTGTTTGCTTTGAAAACACCGGACAGACTTGCTTCATCCATGTAATTAATCCCATTATGTACGTAGTATATCTATCTACCTACTGTATTCTCTTATGTAATGTAAACGTATAGAATATATGTATATTATATAATTGATTATAGTTGTATACATATAATATATACATGATATATATATATCATAATATGTATATATATATATTATACAGTACATAATATGTATATATATATATTATACATAATATGTATATATATATATATATTTGGTGATATCCATAATATATCTCACTATATCCTGTCATATCCCCAACTGGGACGGATGAGGTTTGCGCCGCGAGATACGACGAGCGGATCTTCTTCAGCCCAAGCGACTGTGCCAAGTCGTTGTTCCCCAAATGGGAGGAGACAACCTGAGACTGGGCTGATGTCAATGGGAATTCCAGGATCCTAAAATGGAGGTACCTACCATATATAAGGCCTATTTTTCAGGCCTATGTAAGGGGATATCCCCCCAAAATATGGCCTTATATGGTACTAACGTACCTCCATTTTAGGATCCTGGATTTCCCATACTTGTGTTGATTTTTTTCCGACAGATCTAGAGATTTTTTAACCATCTAAAGTAAGGTATAAGTAAGGCGTTGGGTAGAATGTAATCCGCAAACATGCATGTTTGAACTTTGAACCATCCAAAGTTTTGGTTGAGCCTAGAAAAAGTGCCATTTGCATCGTTGGCCTCAATGATTTTCGGCGGGTCAAGCAGGGAACCTTTACGATGGACCGGGGTGCTGTGTCCGCGTATTTGGGTGCTGAAAATGATGGGGAAAATGATGATAATACCAGGGATTCGACTGGGGTGCCCAGTCGTTTTCTTTTTAATGGTTAATAATAATAATGGTTTAATGGTGATTTATAGTGGTTAATAATGGTTAATAATAATAAGAAACATAATTCTACTTGTTGTCTTTTCCCACCTCCTTTGTTTTGCGTGAAAGAATTATCTTAGATACACGTTTTGGAGGAGGTGGCAATGCAGGAAAATGTTCACGATGTGTTGTATAAATAGTATAAATAGTATAAATATCATGTATCACTGCTGTGACCTGCGCAATCTCAACGCTCTCTTCAATGGTGCTGGTAAGCTCAGCGAATGGAGTGTTTAACGAGCTTGCAGGTCAGAGTCTGGAATCACCAGATCAATGTAGTAAATGTATGTAAATGTAGTAAACCCAATTTGTTTTCACCATCCCCAATATGACCATAAATTGGTGGTACAAACCATCAAAAAATAATATTGTTAGGTTATATTGTTAGGTTTACCACATTAATATTTTCGAGAGATGTGCACATGGTAAAATGTGACATTGCGAAAAATCACCTTCGCCGGTTGTCACTGGGATACCTGCGACTGATTATCTGGCCTTTCAACAAGCTCCCCAAAGGGTACCCTGGTTCCTGCGTGGTTTATAACCCAGATAGAACTGTGGATATTCCATATATTTCCATAGTACATTCAATATATACATATATGCAAATATACAATTATATATAATAATATACAATAATATAATATACAATAATATACAATAATATACATGTATTAGATTCAAATATATGTAATTATATACTATATATATATATATGTGACTTGGGCATAATGTGGTTTTTAACCACTTATTAATTGAGATGCACCGGCGCTTGACGCTACAGGAGATGCCGGACTGCCAGCCGAAATGCGTCACTGGGCGGATCAAGGTAATGAAACTTGGGGCATCCCAATGTGGTGGATAATCCGCTGGGTAATAAGCACAGAATACCCCCAAGGTTATCCCCAAATTATCTTATTGTATGATATATATATATATATATCTGTGTAAATTATAACGACCTCACTGCGACCGAACCCTGGAATCATAGTTAACAAGGGAAATCATCCCCAGCCATGGCCGAACTATTCATGTTAGTAAATTATTATACTTTACCCAGATATATATTTATATATAATATATAATTATATTTATATATTTTACTCTAGTTAATTTTTCGGAGGGGTTTAAACCACCAACCAGCCAAGATTATCCCCAAATTCTCTTATTGTATAATATATATATATATACATAATTGTATTTATGGAATATCTCCAGTTCTATATGGAATGCGGACAGTTACATTTGGACCGTGAAAACTCACTGGGGATACAGCAATGAGATCTGAGTCGTGGATCCTCAGAATCTACGTCGATCAGTCGATCCTTCCTAACGGTTACGCGGCTTGGTAATGACTAACAGTTTGCTATTGAAAATGACCCATTTATAGTTGATTTACCTATTAAAAATGGTGATTTTCCATAGCTATGTTAGTCTGGTAAACATACAGAAAACTATGGAAAGATCCACCATGCTATTAATGGGAAAACTCACTATTTCTATGGCCATTTTCAATAGCTATTTGTATGTTTACCAGAGGGTAAGGTTACATACTATTTAAACGACACGATTGGTTTTTCATCGCAATGCTCTCTGCTTAAGCACCCTTTGTTTGGCGCAGGAAAGTCCGATTCTTGCTGCTTCTCACATCCCTTGAATCCTCAAATCCCAGATGTTCCGTGATGTTTTAGGTGTTCCTTACCTCCGGCGATAAAACGTGGAAAGCTGAGAAATCCATAGAAATCCCCAATAAAATGGAGGTTTCTGGGAAAATCATCTAGACATGGTGGATTTTCCACTTCACAGTGCCTCCTCCTGAGATCATAGAGATACCATGGATTTTTGCTGCTGAATGTCCTCCACTTCCGGACCCAGGGATCATATCGTTGGCTATATATTCAATATATTCCAGTATCATGGTTTGTCTTGTACCCATCTTTTGGCTGCTTAAATAATCCCATTATTCATTGATTGACTCATTGAACTCATGTTGTTTGTTAAACTCCCCATTTCTGACCAGACCAAATCGAATAATAATGCCTCTTTACACCCAGCGTCAAGAACATGCTTCAAAACAATATATCCTGTTGTATATCCTGTGATATTCATTGATATTCCCATTAAATCCCATTATATCCCACTACATTCCCATTGAATTTCCTATGAGTGCGTTCAGAGCAATTATATCCCAGATATTCCCAGATATATTCCCATGATATTACCATTAATCATCCCATATATGATTATTATTCTATGCTTTTCCCATGTCCTATTCTCCCGTTATCCGATTGTCCTATTATCCCATGATCCCATTATATTCCCATTGAATATATGTCATGCATCCCGCATCCCCCTGTTAAAAATAGAAGAAATGCCGGCCCATGAATATCCCCATGAAAGATATCCTATTAATCTGCATGACACAACAAAAATTGCATCATCCGATTCTCCCATTCTATTCCCATCATATTCCCTAATTATCCTACTAACATCTATGAATCCCCTCTGAATCCCCTCATTATATTCCCAGTATTTGTCCCAATCTATTCCCACTAAATATCCCATGAATTATATCTCAGAGATATTCCCATGATATTCCCAAGTATATATATATCCATATATTATTATTATCCATATATGTATACTGTAATTGTATATATCATTATCCATATATCATATATATATATACATATTATATCTATTATATATCCCATATATCCCATATATTTTTCCTGTTACAAACAAACCCAAAAAATGATTTCCGGACACGGCCCAGGTGATGCCGCCAGGCTTCTCCGGGGCGCGTCACATCTCCGCCAGCGAGGCCTGCAGTGGCTGCATCGCAGGGCAACCCTGCGCCTGTGAGGCGCGGAGCGGATGGTGACCGTCCGGGTTCGGAAGGAAAAATGGGGACCGAAAAATGGTGGCGTTAGCCATAGTTTGAGGGGATGTTCATGGATTTCCTAAAAATGATGATTGATGGGTTTAACATATTTTAACTTTAACCATAGTTTAATGGGATTCAAATGGGATTTCATGGATGTTTATGTGTGCATGGTAAATCACTACGCGATGAATGTGTATATGGTGATAAATGCGGAATTAGAATGGAATAAGCATGGAATAATTTGCATAAAACCAAAAGGAAGGTAATGGGTTGGATATGGTTGGAATTGATGGGATACAAGTGGGATATCTAGCCAAGAATCTGATTATTTAACGGTGTGTCTGTAAATGGAATATCCCCACAATTACCCTCTGGTAATTTAACATAGCTATGGAAAATCCATTATAAATGGAGGTTTTATTGGGAAAATCATCTGTAAATGGTCCATTTTCCATGGCTATGTTAAATTACCAGAGGGTATAGCGATTTCATAGGGGAAAATTATGATTAACCGTTGGGTGCACATTTTTGTGGGACGTACGGGTCACTGGGTCAAGATTTAAGACCCGAAAAAACCACAGATTGGAATGATCACAGCCGGTCAAACATGTCAATGAACTACCCTCTGGTAAACTAACATAGCTATTGAAAATCACCATTTATAGTGGATTTTCCCATTGAAAATGGTGGTGATTTTCCATAGCTATGTTAGTTTACCAGAGGGTAAGATGGTAAACTAACATAGCTATGGAAAATGGCCATTTATAGTGGATTTTCCCATTAAAAATTGTGATTTTCCATAGTTATGTTAGTTTACCAGAGGGTATCACCCATGTTAAGATCCATTATATGATACCCTCTGGTAAACGTTTACATAACTACGGAAAGATCCACCATGCTATTAATGGGAAAACTCACTATTTCTATGGCCATGTTCAATAGCTATTTGTATGTTTACCAGAGGGTAAGTGGAATTCACATATTATGATATATCATTGTATGATAGGTGATATGTTCATCATTATATTCCCACTAATGTGGGTAATTAAAACAATGGGATAAACCGCCCATTTGAGAATGGGACATACCATCTATTTGTGGTGATCAGTGATGACTGGGGGATGGTGCAAATGGCATTGTTTTACCCACATAATTATTGGCCATTTTTAAATGTTGGACCCAATGTTGACTCGTACCTTTTATTGTGGAACAAGAATGGAATAAGCATAGAATACGAATGGATATAACATGATATATATATATATACTGGTTGGTGGTTTGGAATATTTTGTTTTCCATGTCATATATGGGATAATCCTTCCCATTGACTTTCATATTTTTCAAGATGGTTAAAACCACCAACCAGTATATATATATATGAGTGTAAAGATGATGTGGATGTGGTATGATTCACTTGGGACCAGCAATGGAATGGTCAGTCTTCCAGGCGACTTTTTTGGCAGCTTGTTGCCTGGTTCGGCGCTTGAGATAAAACATGAAACTCAAAATGCTTAACCAGAGATCCAAAGGTTTGTACTATTGATGGGTACAAAAGATTTCCAGGATGTTATTGATGTTACGGATCATTTTTGCTTCCAAATATCTGGTGTTCCAACCTTTCTATCTATTTTGGGGTTGTGGTAGTTGCCTGCTATGTTTGATAAGACAGTAGAGTGCTTTTCTCACCACCGAATCATGGGCTGTTTTCGAGCCTTCAACCCATAGATCCGAGGACTTTACAGCAAAATGCAGGATTGCTGCAAGCAAAATGGCAACTGAATATGACAATTCTATGTATATACATAGTATGTACATGTAGATCATTGAATTGCCATGTTCTATAATTATAGGCAGATCAGCTCCACAACTGGGCAATATCCAGTCGCCATGTTTGTTTTGACGGTAACAATCATGCCGGAACTAAATGAATGTGTTTATGGGAAAATCCTCGAAGTAGATGGGGGAGGTTTTCCAGCACGTCATGTTTCATTGCGGGAGGATAACCAGGGTTATTAACCACTTCCTAAGTCAGGACTTGGTACCTGTCAAGTCTGGCGAATTGTAGACAAGACTCGAATCAATGGTTCTTGGAATGATTATCGGAATGGTCGGAAATGTGTTGTGACAGAATGTGACATTTACCCTCTGGTAATGACTAACATAGCTATTGAAAATTGCCATTTATAGTGGATTTACCCATATAAAATGGTGATTTTCCATAGTTATGTTAGTTTACCAGAGGGTGATAGGATCACAACCCAACCCACAAAAAAAGGTAGATGATAGCCACTTTTTGTGTGTAAATTGGTCATTTGACCTCTGTATTTACCAACCAAACTTGCCACCCGGCCATGGGGTCATCAGGAGCGGAACAGTTCCGCTTCACCCCTGCATTTGTGATTATCAAGTGGAAATGTTCCATTTTACCCTCTGGTAAACGTTTACATAACTATGGAAAATCACCATGCTATCAATGGGAAAATCCACTATTTCTATGGCCATTTTCAATAGCATAGTCATTACCAGGCCGGGTAATGGGATGAACAGCTGAAGCCACCAAAATTGCCCATGATCATCAGGTCACATTTCATCACCGCAATCTGATGGCAAGCTGATTGTACTTAGATGTATTTGGTCAGTGGTAAGTGGTTAAAAACCCCACGTATAGCTTGGGGAAATGCATAGATATACCATTTGTATCCATTTCTTTCACTGGGTATGAGCCATGGTTATTACTTAGGAAAAAGCAACAGGAAGGCACATCCAGTCGTTTTTTATGTGATTCCCGAGTAGGATGCTCAATCGCTTCCTCCCATTCCGTCCAGATCAAGTGTGAAGACAACTTCGAGCGTGTGGGAGGCGTGCAGTGCACGTCCACCTGAAAGAGTCTTAATGGGATATCATGGGGATATCAAGGGGATATCATGAGCATTCAGAGGACATTTAGATGGATACAGTGTTTGGATTTACTGGGGATTTAAGATAAGCATGAAGATTATATTTCGAAATATGGCGGACAATAGTGTCATACTGTATAATGGGCATTTAATACGGAACGTGATATATTATAGCCAATCATATGAGACGGATTTGTCCAGAAATTGGTGAAATTATCCAGCCAAAGTTCGAATTTAACATGACTTGACCATCAAAAATATGGATTTAACGAATGAATGATGGATATGGTTCTGTCCAGAAATTTGGCATTAAGCAGCATGTATGGCTATGTCAACAGGAAAATGATGATAAACCCAGGGATTTCAATAGAACCCATGAAATTTCGGATGGAAATCAAGTTACACTAATCCACTCAGTCTTGTTTTTGTCTTCTCAGATCTAATATTTTGGTTTTGAAGAAGGCCGAAACTGGGGGTCACAGGATGAATGTTCAAATATTGCAAAGGTTTGCCCATTGTGGAATGTTCATCAGTACTGGATGTTCCTCACGCCATCCATGGCTTTTCAGTCACCCAAAGTGGTGCTTTGTGAAATTGGTGCTTTGGTAAAGCTTTATACGTCGATTCTTGGGGTGATTGGGAAAATAGCATCTCTTTATGGTGACAATCGGGGTTTATGGCATTGTAGATCCCATATTAGGTTCTTCCTTGGGCCAAAAAGCTCAAGTACAGCATTCCCTTGTTGCTGCAAGTCCTTTCAAGATGCTCAGTGCCAAGCGGCGAGTCCTGATGCTCTAAATCGCAGTGTTTTCTTTGGGGGGTTCAAAAGAAAAGTCCTCATGTGGGTTCACATGGGCATGTTTATAAGTCCCTGCAAATCATGAGGGATACGATGGTTGGTGATTCGAGAAGCATGCAAATCGTGGTTGCTTGTGATGCTGGATGATGGCAGTTTCCCATGTTTTGCCTGGCCAAAAATTGGATTTGATGTGTCAAGTCATTGCAAACCCCCTTCTATACTTTTGGACCGTTCTTAGTTCTTAGTTTTGAAATGTGGGTATGGATCAATACCTATTAATACCATTTTTAGGGGAATGAACATCCATTTACCAGCTATTTTGATGTTCACCAGGGGTACAAGGTTTTGACACCTGCCATGTGGGGATGGGTCAAATCCGAAAAAGTCCCATATTCTGGGCAGAACATTCATTTGGCTCCAAGCTATTTTGGGCAGTGAACGTTACCAGGTCACCAGGCTGATCCACAACCATTTGGCTCTAATGATATATATATATATTATATATATATATCCAAGTTGTCCTTGATCCACAACCAGGCATTGAAACTGGTTGGTGGTTTGGAATCATGGAATTTTCTAACTTTCCATTCAGTTGGGAACAAGAATCCCAACTGACGAACTCATTTTTTCAGAAGGGGTAGGTATACCACCAACCAGAGATGATATATCCCATTATATCCCATTAATATCCCATTAAATCCATCGTTTTTGATGGCTAAGTCCCAATAAATCATGATAAATGTCCAATAATTTGCCCCATCTTTGGGATTACCAGTATTATTGGTATTATAATCACCATTATTGAATATAATCCCATTATATGATGATTATCCCATTATAATCCCATTACATATATATATATATATCCCAACCAGGAAACCATTTCAAGGTGTGTTTTTGTTGCCCCAAACGGGAGTGATCCTCCCAAATTGAGGCGACTGAGGGAACACCAGCCGGGCACCTTTGGGCACCAACCCCTTGGCGCCAGGTGGTCCAGAGGGAACGCGAAGCTGCGACATCAACAACTTGGAGTTCGAGGACCCATGTTGCTGGAGATCAAATACTACGGTGGATTGGCCAGCGAAATCCTGCACCAGTTGGTAGATGGTAAACATCCCATGATTTTGTTGGGGTTTTAACCATCCGTTTGGTGATGCAGGATTTCGCAACCATCAAATATTAGTAATGTAGAAGTGTGAGAGCAATCCAATGTGATCAAATGATACAAAGAAAATGTGCTTGAAGATGGTGTTGAAATAGAACGTGCTTGGTTGAAACAATGTGTATCTATCAAACGCTATGGCTCTTGATTCTGAAAAGCATGTTGGTCGAATAGCAATCAGTTTCCTTTGCTTGCCACTGAAGTTGCAAGATGCAAAGTTATGAAGACGTATATGTAGGGCGAAGTGCATAGCCATATCTCATAAAATACTACCGCCGTACGACATTGTGTGATCCCAAACCACTATTCATATTTCATTCCTACCACTGGGGAGCATATACGAATCTCAAGAAACTTGGACCTACTGGTATGCACTTTGTTGGTACACCAAAGATTCGGTATTAAATTGCAACAGTGATGATTTAAGATTTGTTTTTACAAGATTGGCTAAACAGGCTTGAACCATTTCAGAAACACTATTGGGTTTACCAGCCCTAGCCCATTCACTTCGCAAGGAAGCGCCACTTTGTCAAGCAAAGGAGGCCCACAGGGCCGCGAAACCCCGGGAGCTTGCTGGGTAGGTTCAACCATCATGGCTTTATGGACTATGAAAAATATGGGGATATCATCCAGAATATTGTTTGTTATTTAGCCATAAATTGCTATAATTTAGGCTACAAATACTTCACATCTTCTATAATTGGTCTAATCCAGTGTTGTTGTTTGCGCAAGCCTTACGACGGTTTGATAAACGCAAGGCGTGAAATGATGGGGCAAGCAATTACTCAATGAAGTAAACCCTTCCCAATGCCAAATCACCGGGTCCCATTCACCAACCTTTTGGAGATCATTTTTTTATCGTCCCAGATAGGTGTGTACCCAAGGATCAACCTCTATTGGGAATGGTTTATTATCTTACTGGTGCTAAACGTAAGTAGGGAATTTTCGGGAATGATCCACTGGCTAACTATTAATGATAATCCCAGCAACCCCCATTCCCATCCATTCCCATCCATTCCCTACTAAGCACCAGTAAGTTATTATTGGGTTTGCCAAGATTTTTCCTCCCAAAAGCAAGATTAGTGATTAGTGATCTTCAAAATGGCAGTTTTACTGCAGAGCACATGTAGCCATATTGGAGGATAGTCATCCCCCCATTGATAGGGGTTGATATACCCATTGGAATATCCCTGATGATGGTGGAATGACCATACCCCATCTACTATACCATGTTCAAGAACCTGGTTTGTTTGTGGTTGAGGGTGAGTCGAGTTTTTAGGGCCAAAAAAAACCACACGTATCCCATGACATGTCACGATCCGCAGCCATATATATAATATTCACTGCTAATAGGTATGCATGTGTATATTAAGTGTAAAATATAAACTATACGTATAATATATATACTAAAGTTAATAGATGTGCATCAATATGATAATGGTCAAATAATGTGTAGTGATTATGTCCTTTTGTAATATATTTACAGTATATTACATAGTTAGTACATGCAATAATCTAGTTATGTACTATCTTGATAAAGCTATTGAGTATGATATTGAAAGTGAATATATTGAACAATGTAATCTAGTTGTATACTGTAATTTTGAATATACATATATTATATATAAAAAGTATTGTAGGCAACCCAATAATAAACCTACCATTTAGGGATGGTTTATACAACCCATAAAAATGCTGATTTGGGGTATGGTTTACTTTTGAGATTACCACATTATATGGTTTGTTGATGTATATTATGTTTAAAAAAAATGTGGTATATTGAGAATGCTAAAAACTATTGTGAATAAAAAAATTGAATATATCAAGTATACATATAGTAGTTTAAAATTCCTGAAAATATCAACATATATGTTAGTAATATATCCCTTAATATACCCAACAATAAATCCCTTAATATTAACATATAGTCAATGGGAATTCCAGGATCCTAAAATGGAGGTACTGTACCATATAAGACTATATTTTGTAGGAAATTCCCTTACATAGGCCTTACATAGGCCTTATATATGGTAGGTACCTCCAATTTAGGATCCTGAAATGGCCATTGATATCGTAGTTTTTGATATTCCCCGTCTCGGTCCCGCGAGGCCAAGCCTGACTGCCCCGCGGTGAAGTCAACTGAGGCAATGGTGGCCAGGCACAGCTAGTGGTGAATCCCGCCCCCGTTCTGCTGCAAAATACCCTCCGGTAAGCTAGCATAGCTATGGTCATTGGATTGGTTTAAGGGAAAATCGGAACCGGAAACCATGGTTTTTACCACCAAATATAGGGCTTTCCTGTAAATTTTCCCATCATCCAATTCTATGATATGGAAATTTGCCTAATTTATCTATTTATAGTTGATTTACCTTTTAAAAGTGGTGATTTTCAATAGTTGTGTTAGTTTACGTGAGGGTAACCATCCATTCATCATTGGATTGATATTTATAATGGGACTTATGTAGAGAATTAACAATTGGATGAGATAAAAAGGTATTTTCAATCATGGGACTATATAGAAAATTGATATGTATAATTCCATAGGATTATTGATTAGTATTATGCCCTGGATTAAAATCTATTCTGGTATGTTTGAAGTAGATATAGAGTGTTCAACATGGGATTTACAGTGTTAATGCTTGGATGAACAAGGGGATTTCATATGTATCATATTAAGGATCAATTTAACAAGTTATACCCTCTGGTTATTTGCTACATGGCGCACTGGAAAATCGGCATTTTTCATTTGTAAACATAGGTAAATCATCCATATATGGAACATTGTCCGTAGCTATGTTAAATTTCCAGAGGGTGTATGTATATATATATACATACACGGCAAATGCCTGGGCTTTGCCCGGAGCGGCAGGACGACGGCAGTTGAATGTAAAGTTTAGCAGGGGTGGCAATTTAGATCCTTCTGTATTTTGCTAATTGCATGTTTTTCATCTTCCCCATGGAAGGTAAGTTGAATAAAAAGGTGAACGGGGATGAGAACCACTTCGTAATAACCACCCTCTCCAGGCACTGGGTTCCAGTATATAATGTGAGTGGTTAATCACGGTAATATACCCAACTTATATACACAACGTGGGGTTTTTTGGTCATAAGTTGGCTTATAAACCCCATGAATGCTACACTTCTGAGTATCATAAATCCTACTTATTGGAGTTATAAACTTGGCTTTTGTTTGGGAGCACCGCTTTCTAGAGGATGTACCCCAGTTGTCTGTGGGATTGTGGAAAAAATAGCCCACTTACAAATCAAGGGACCCCGCAGCCACACGCAGACATGCACAGCACCAAAATTTCGAAGGGTTGGTGAATTCGATTGGGATTTAACCATGTTGAAGTGTCATTTATAGAAGGCTTCACCTTTATTTTAAAAAACGGTTTTACCTCAGGTATGGTTTACCATCATGTGTATGGTTTTAACCATCAAGAATATGGTGATATCATCTGGAAATTATGGTTGACCATCATTTGGATTTGGATTTGAATCAATCAAACATATTGAGATATAGTTGAGGGTTGGTCGATCATAGGGGATTGTAGTGCCCATTTTTAGGGATGAGGGTTTTGAAAGCTCACCTGAAAGTTGGTTGGCTCAACGGAAATGCGGGTTTCGACCACCCTATTTGGAGGATCCTCCCACTTGGTATTTGCTTCGTAGCTGGGTTTTTTTTCGCCCAGATATTTTTATGCGATATCCCCAGGTAGACTTACTGACCAAGGTTGTTAGCCACCTATGAACTGGGATGGTCTTCTACCATCCTAGTAATCACTAGTCATGATGCTCTCGTGTTCATCAGACCATCACACACCCCAATCCCAAATTTGGCTTGTAGAAAGCACAAAAATGTGGTTTCCACGCAGGCTTTCAGAATGCTTCATTACAATATCATATAATCATATACTGGAAGTCAAAGTCACATTAAACATTAGTTAATGTGAATATTCATATATACTATATTAATGTGAATATATTATAGTATATTCGATTATATGTACAATCTAATATTAGCTAATCTGCTGGGTAGCTGTATGTGCTCTTTTTTGGGATGATGATCCCCAGTGACCTAAAAACATGGCTATCCTCTTTGAAAACAAGGCTACGTTGAATGTGTTTGGGCACCAAATAGTAGGAAAACCATAGAAAACCTACATTCTCAAATCCGTAACTTCCTGTTTGAATGGTTAAATCTCATTGTATTGAGATAAATCCCGTTATATATGATTGTTTGATCCCTTGAAGGACCCCGTTGCTTCTGTGTTGAATGCAGCTTTCCCTTGCGCGGTTTGCACGCCAGTGGCGACTGCTCCGGCTGCACTGCGGAGGAGGAATGTGATTGCAAGGCGAAAAGAATGGATGGGCAAATTCTAGTGACAATCACATAATCATATTATATGTGACAATCACATATGTGATAGGCTAATCGTGTAATTGTCACAGCGACATAATGATTATATAATTATATCATTAGCTGTCCATGACAATAACGTAATCAAATTACCAGCTACAATTGGATAGCAGCGAAATTTATTCTAGATGGGCAAATTATTCTGACCTCACTGTGACCGAACCCTGGATAGTGAATAGTATGATTTACCCAGACTTTAGGGATTCACCAGCCAAAAATGGGAAGAAATGGAATTTAACCCTGACAATGAGCATCAAAGAATGTGATGTAACGGAATAGAATCTTTACCACACATATACAGATACATATATATATACATATATGTTCATAGTTGCCTTATGTTGCCTCTAATTGCCATTGACTTGAAATGATTAAAACATGGACATGAAAATTTGGATTGATAAATTCCATAAAATACGTTGATGATTATGCTTCGTCATAACGAATAATATTCGCGAACCGACGATTTCTTTGCGATGTCTAAGATTGGCAATGGTTCAGTTCAGGGCATAAAGCCAACAATGCAAGCACCATTGGGAATATCCTGTGATGTTGGGTGAATAGTGGCTTCAAAATTTTGAAGCATGCATCAACAGAGTGAATGTAATCAACAAGAAAAGGTATCTTTTGTCTATCAAAACATTCAAAACATCCGTCCCTGTAGCAGAAAGTCAGGAACAGTTAAAAACAGGAGCCAGCCACGAGTTTGATCCTATAATTACAGTAAATGTCGTGAAGGTAAAGAATGGATGGTTCATAGCATGTGGACTAGAAATTTGCGTGTTGGACAGCGAACTGTAGAAGCATGTAGAAGCGAACTGTAGACTGTACTTCAGGCAAATGTTGTAGACATGTTGATATAATCTGATACATGTAGTGTGTCTACTCACGTTTTCATGGACCTGGTGGTTGGCAGAAGATGTTCTCCGTACAACACATCGCAGAAGCGATGGATTTGTATCAACGGAAAATCATCAAGGTTATCGGATTTCCTAACCGCAGAAACATCCCAAGCGGTGAATCAAATCAATGGGAGATCTCCAGGATCCTAAAATGGAGGTATTGTACCATATAAGGCCATATTCTGTGGGGATATGCCCTCACATAGCCCTTACATAGGCCTTATATATGGTAGGTACCTGTTGTGTGCCGGATCTGGCTGAAAGTTACATTTACTGGCACCTCGGCTACAGGGCTACTGCGATGATCCAACTTTCTGGGGTGTATTCCTAATAATCCTAATATGTCCCGAAGTTACAGGCTGGGCACAGGCCACTTGGGCAGGATGCAGTTCAAGTTGATGCCCAAATTGAGCCGTTCAAATCCCTTCCCCAATGCTCCATGGCTTATGGTCATCTCAGCATAGGGCTATCCGTATAATGGCTATAGAAATCCCTACATGTTCAGCTAAAAATTCTACCCGTAAACTTGATAGAACTTTATAACCCTATACAATCCTAGTTGGGTATGGGTCAATGCCTATAGATACATTTTTAGTGGGATGAACCTCCATTTACCAGCTATTTTGGGGTTCACTAGGTACCAGGGTTTTGACCCATCCCCAGTTCAATCCTTATTATGGTATCCATTGACTGAAGTTTCTGCTTTTTCCCTTACACCCCCAGTCGAAAAAAAGATCCAACGAGCCAGGTCTCCTGTGCAACAGGCTATGCGCCCTTCACAGATGTGCAACCAGTGCGATGCTCAAAACACGGGGCAAACTGTGGCCGCCTGGCTCTGTCCCAAAATGGGCTACCCCGAAAAATTGCCATTCTAGTGGGAAAAAATTGCTTCAAATTGTGAATTGTTGGGGTACCCTCTGGTAAACATACAGAAAGCTATTGAAAATGGCAAATCTATAGTGGATTTACCCATTAAAAATGGTGATTTTCCATAGTTATGTTAGTTTACCAGAGGGTACCCTATTTTCTGACAAACCCAAATTGCTGGGACACAAATGTCGGTGGCAAGTTTGGAAGCTTTTATTGTGCATGTTCCTGCCCATTCTTGCTGCTTATGTCCCTATTTTTGGGGTATATTTGGGGAGTCACATGACTAAGTGACAGTATTAGGCTCATGGACATGGTGCCCCATTAGGACTGATCCTCCTTGGCCTATGGATGTCCATCACTGTCTTTGCTGGCGCTGTTGGAGAACATGATCGTCTACATCCTCGCTGGTTCGTTGCCTTGTGTGGTTTCCCACTTGTTGCGATGTGCTAGACGATTTCGGTAATGTCGTCTTTGCATGCTATTTGGCCTGTTCTTATGAGCTGTGTGCTTGGATTTGTTTCACTCTTCTTTGGTGGTCAATCAGTGGTCAATTGCTGTATTGTTTGCTTGTTTGTTTGTTTTCTTGCTTCTTTGAATGCTGTTTTGCTGGCTGGCTTTGCTCATTGGCTTCCTGTGTGCCTGCTGGATTGTTTGATTGCCTGTTCGTTTCGTTTTATGTGGCTTGCTTGTTTCGCTTGCCGGCTCATCGGTTGGCTAGCTGGTGAGGCGCTTCCTTGCGCAGTCATGACGTTAATTCTGGTTGCCAAAGGTGCTTTTTTTCAGAGGCCTATCAAAAGTTGACGCGTTGAAGCCTCTAAAACAAGTTGCAGTGTTTCAAACATCTGAGTTGCTGGAACATTTTTCCTGAATTCAGCCCACATTTCAGGGGCAGGCCATCATAATTAAAACCATGGTTATAAGTTGTAACATTTCAAATTGTTATCATGACCGAACTAATCTGGGGTTGCCCAAAAACGGGGTATACCCCGAAACTGCTATTTTAATGCAGGAAATTTCCCTCCGAAACTGAAACGTGGCAATTGAAATCCCTCAACCTACATTTATAGGAGATTTTCCCATCACTGTCATGGCATTTTCTGGGTTCCACCAGATTTCGCCATCTATTCCTGTCGCCCCAGGGAAACAAGAAGTGCCACATTGATCCAGACTATGTCTGGGAACCCAGACGGCGTGTTCCGGTGATACCATTGTAAACATTTGTAAACCTTGGTTGGGGAATTTGGTAGAGTCAAATTTAGGAATGTGGTAAACCCAACAGCTATCGCAGCGATCCCTCAGATTTGCCAGATGTTGGTGAAAAACATTCCCAGCTGGAGGCCGATGATTGGATTTACCATATGATTCTCTTCTTGTATACTTACGCAGGCAGAAATTGTGATTCTTGCGGTGAATTGAAGATTTGCCATGATATGGGAAAGTCGCACATGGGGTTTGGCCATGTTTCCGTGAATCATTTCGTCTATCATGATATGTTGGAAGTAAGATAAACACAGAAGGACTCGGTTTGGAAGATGGTTTTACTATTGGAAAACTGCAATTCTGGTGTTGCAGGTCAGTTTACGTGAGTGTAATATTCGGCTTGATTACCAGATGGTACCGAGAATATGTGCCCCCATGCCAACAGAAATAGTTATTCGGCGGGCAAACCTCCCGACGATCACCTTGTTTCAAGTTGGTGTGATTCAACCAGATGTCCGATGGTTGTTGTTGGCAATATGACGCTTGCTGTTGCTGGATGATTGACATTCTTGGCATATGATACTCATATGGGTCGTAGATGATTCAAGTGATATAGTATTGCAATCTCCCGCTACAATACATAATAATTATGTCAACAGTCATGCACATGTCACATGATAGAATTATATACAAGGAAATGGAATATCACCCATATAATCAGAGAACCAAATCAGCAGGGCTTCCAGCGTAGCAGGGCTCTGGGTGGTGAAACACACTTTTTCCACCCGAGCACTGATACAAAACAGGAAATAGCCGTTATGTGCGAAAGTACTTGTCCCGTGGTCATGGCAGATGCCCATTTATAATTAGGGCGGGAAAAACAAATCTTGCTTCCCTTAGGCTCACTTTTCTGCTTAGTTTCAACTTTT
>Ga0126342_10000946_pt1 | contig 37306 bp, 27 predicted proteins | sample Cyp1metagenome_FD_92528 | JGI IMG/M metagenome (GOLD analysis project Ga0126342, IMG submission 92528) | Coral microbial communities from Lord Howe Island, Old Settlement Bay, Australia - Cyphastrea 1 metagenome | ecosystem: Host-associated > Invertebrates > Cnidaria > Coral ... | reverse complement strand
CCAAATTGTCGTCGGGCCCAATGGGCCCGTCGGGCCCCAACGGGTCCGACGGGCCTGACGGGCCCGACGGGCCTGACGGGCCCAACGGGCCCAACGGGCCCAACCCAGCAGAAGACCATGGCCGTTTAATCCCAGATATATCTGGAAATCAGCATAGATTTCGAGGGTTTTTTTCCATGGTTTGGCCAACGGAAATGGGGATCTAAGCACTAACCATCATGAAATCTTTGGAATTGAGCTACCAAACATGATCAATCATGGGGCGAGTGAAAACTAACAAGAACTCAGCTATGAAGTACTGTAAGTCTTGGATGATGGATGGTTCCCTTATAGTAAATTCACTTACCGTTATTCACCTCAGTTTTCAGACTTGGATTGCATTTGGTACCTGGTAATCCATCATTTACTTCGATGATTTTCCCACTTCAATGCCGATTTCTAGGCAGATTTCATCGGATTTCCCAGACAGCCAAGGTTGGTTACATGGTATGGGGTGGATGTGGTATTTTCCACAGCTTGGGTTGACGATCTGCCTCGATTCATTTTCTGATGGGTGACCTGCCGGGAGCTTCCAGCTACTGTACTCTTGTGGCGAAGAACCTGTATACCATCCCTCTATATAAATCTATATAAGATATATCCCCAAAATCATCCCCGCATTCAGCTAGCTCAACCACTAACCATTTTGAGTTCCCCAGACCCAGTTCGCGGATTCGCCGACATTTTCTTGATGAAATATGCTTGCTTCAATCGCAAGCTGAGGTGTTTCATGTTGGTGAAACCCAGGTGTTTGTTGATGAACCTCCCGTTTTCCTTGGTGACAGCAGCATTTTGGTTGGTACACCCGTGAACACACTTGATGTTTGTTGATTACTCTTCCCACATTGATGCTGACAGAATATCTGTTGCTAAGGATCCACGAAAGCCCAGGTTCTGCACGTTCAATCCCCAATTTTTGGGCGGCCAGGCTCAGAGTCCAGCTGTCGCAGACTGTGGAGAAGCTGCTGCGGACGCAGGTGGGTCTAGCGCTGGAGTTGGGGATTTCCCAGAAGATAGCCAATTTAGATGGAAAAATATGGGGAAATCATCAGAATTTCGATCGACTTCAGGGATTTCATGGGATATTTCCTGCAAAAATCATCTGTATTGGGACTTGGGATGACTTGGGATGATTTGGTGTAAGGGGATAGAATAAGATATATATAATTGACAACATGATATTAGTGGATGCTGGTGTGAAAATGAGTGGATGCTGGGGTCAATTTGGCATTTTCAGACTGACCCCGGGCCTGGGGACTTGCCGGACTTGCTCCTCTCAAACTCAATGGATCAGGGATGAGCCCTAGGGCCCTAGGCTACGAAGTAGGTAGATATCTGTAGATTTTCGATGAACAATCCCAATTGATTGCTGGTAAATGTAAATTTGTTTTTCAAGATAACCCAAGTAAATGTAATCTTTACCAGCAACTAATGATTCCATGATTGTAGTTCGATTTCCAATATCATGGATCATTTGTGGTAAAATCCAGGGCTCCCGCGACCCTCTACGCATCAGGTCCGACTCGCAGCTCACCGCTAAAGGTGGCCGCTGTCACATGCGTGGCCCCTTAGCTGCAGTTTTGGAGGGTTATCAAAAGATTGGATGTGATGGACCAGGGAAGCATAAGAATCAACAAGTGGTTTAACCCGCAACGATATAATATACACGCTATATTTATGTGCATATATATATAATATAATTTATATAATATAAAAAGTGTTATGTAGAGATATGTGAGATATTTTTTAGACATGAGTCCTAATTATCAACCCCCAAATTACCATCAATCATCGACAATTCCTCTAAAAATTGTCTCACAAAAAACACTTTTGGGAGGGGTGTAGCGGATGACTCGTGAACGTTCACCCTCCGGGAACATCACATCCATAGCATCGGGTTTGGAAATCTTCAATTTCAAATGGAACTTGAATGATGTACATCATGGCAATTTTTCCTCCACCGTGTTTATCCGTGTTTGCCTACTCGAGGAAGCAGCACTTGAGTCATCATTTTAAGATATTTAAGCCACAAGTCAGCCAATTTTTTCCAGGGGGTTCAATAGCCACAAAAGTCAACAGGAACCATGAGAGCCCGGCGGTTGTTTCCGGGATTTCGTACTAAAATCTGTGGGAGCCGGTGGGGAAGGCTGCCTTTGGCCTGCTTGCAGGACCCCTTTGGTTTGAAAATTGGATAAACCCCAAAATGGCAATGAAATTTAAAGGGACACATATAGATACCATATTTTCAGACAAACCCATATATATATATATATATATAGTGTTTTTGACTTGAATGCATGCTGTATCAAATCTGAGACGAAACCCTCTCAGATTTTTTTGGTTGCAAAGTGCTCGTTTGGCTCCTGGTCCTGTTCAAACGAATGCCCCATTTCAGAATGAAGACGGGGAGGATTGATCAGATGATTTAAGCGTTTGAATTATATACTGTAAACTGGGGACCATAAAAGAAGTGTTCTGTTCTTGAACATGTCCCAGCCGAATTGGAAGTCTGAAAATGCAAGGAACACCAAAAACTGTTCAAGTATAAGTAGCATCATTTTAGTTTCGTGAATTCCATATCAAATTTAGGCAACGTATTTTAAGGATGGCTCAAAAATGGGCACCGAATGACCTTCAAAAATCTCCGTTTTTTTACTGAAGCTATTCATGTTTTTCTTTACCCGCTCTGCAGGGATTTGCTACCATGCAATATGTGGAACGAAAAACTTGTCTACAAAAAGGAGATTGTCCATTCCCATGTTTTCCAGAGACTCAGTCTCAGACTACTGTGGTACGCCTATAGTTGGGAAAGTTTATACCGCCCACTTCTTGTAAAAAATCAGTTTTTTTTTTGAATTATTTTTTTCCGTTTTGGGCTTTTTTTATATTTCTAAATCCCTGCTTCTTTGCTTTTCTGCTTCTTTGCTTTTCTGCTTTTTGCTTTTCTGCTTTTCCCCGCTTGTTTGCTTTTATAGTTCTTTGCTTCTCTGCTTCTCCACTTTTCTGCTTCTCTGCTTCTGTGCTTCTTCGCTTCTCTGCTTCTCCACTGTGCTGCCTCTCTGCTTCTCCGCTTTTCTGCTTTTCCCTCCTTTTCTGCTTTTCCAGCTTCTCATGCTTTTCTGCTTTTCCAGCTTCTCTGCTTACCTGCTTTTCTGCTTCTCTGCTTTTCCCTCTTTTTTGTCAGATAATCCTTAAGAAACATCATGTAAATAAACCCTAATTCAACCATAAATAAACCCCAAACCAACCAAAGAAACACTTAAGCATTTCTAAGTAAACCCTAAACACTCCCTAAATAAATTTGAAACTAATCCTAAATAAACCTCACAGCAGCCCTAAATAGATCTTAAACCAGACCTAAATAAATCTTAATTCTTAAACCCACGCTAAACACACCTTAAACCAATCCTGAATAGGTCCTACACCAACTCTAGATAGATCCTAAACCAAGCCTGGATAAGCCCTAAACACACCCTAAACCAGCCCCAAATAGATGCTCACCCAAGCCTAAATAAACCGTAAAAGAACCCTAATTAGATATATTTAAACCCGGCCTAAATAGATCCTAAACCGACCCTCAACAAACTTAAACCAACCCAAAATAGGTGCTAAACCAACCATAAATAGGTCTTGAACCACGCCTAAATAAAACCTAAACACACCCTAAAAGGATCCCAAACTAACCCAAGAAGCTAAATAAAGCCTAACTCTAAAATCAACCCTCAAACAAACTTAAACAAACAAAACCCCTAAACTAAGCCCAAAACCAACCCTAAATGAAACCTAGTTGCAAACTACCATGTTACATGAACAGTTCGAACTCAAAAATGCTGCAAATACCGTTGAAACAGCAGCTTCCAGCTCCAAAATGCTGCAACTAGCAAGGCAAACGTGCAGAAAAAACGGATGCAAAAAAACAACAAAGCGCAAAAAATAAAACTCCCAAAACAATTCCGGACCCGTTTGTTGTTAGGTGTAAACATGGGTAACATACAACCACAAGCCCAGAAAAAAACAACTCACATATCTATGGGTTTCTTAAAATGAGGATACCCCAAGAGCTGGATGGTTTATAATTGAAAATCCGAAAATGAAATGGATAACTGGGGGTACCCCCTATTTAGGAAACCTCCATATGAGCCATAAACCTCTTAACATATCGTGATCCCTGGGTGTTTCAAGACGTTCCATTCGGATCCTGTCCAGGTGTTCGTTCACCTGCAGGTCCCGGGTGTTTTTTCTTGGATCATCCCTGGAGAAATCATCGACATGGAAGTGGTTGATACTGGATTAATGGGTTCATCATGGGTTATGAATGGGATAATCATGGGTGGGATAATGGCTTAATGGGATAATAATGGGATTATGGGTTAATAATGGTTTACACGAGTTAGCAATGCCTAATCATGGTGAATGGCCATGGGATATGAATCATGGGATCCCGTCTGGTGGCCCCTGTGGCCCCCTCCCCGAGATGGTGATGGTCCCTATACACAAGTATGTCTGTATCTATTTGTATATGTATTTAAATGTAAGTTATCTATATAGAATATATAATATACATGTTTGGGGAGTTAGTCCATTTATAGACTTTTTGGCTTTTGCGAGGGGGGCACGGTTCAAAGCGGTTCAAACTAAGACTACATAGAATTTACATGGAGACCAACTTTAGGACTTTAGGTCTAGGTTTTCATAGTATTGTATAATTTACATACGCACTGCATAATATTTGATGTATATATATATATATATGTATACATGCGTATATATATATATTATATATATACATGATACATGTATGTATATTACATCTTCAGGCCAATATATCAAATGACCCAAAACGTTGGTTGATGAACGTCCCTATATGACGACCATTCTGTTCCGGTCCGTTCCAGTATACATATGTATATATATATAGACATAACAATAACAATCACAAGGACGGTATGACGCACATATATATATAAAAATCATTCATAGCTATATATATATATACATAAACGTTATATATATACATTACTATGTTTGTCTATATATACACATAAATCTACAGATGTAACTGTAACTTACACGTATAACTCCACATCGCTGCAGACAGCTGGTTACCCGGGTCTGACTGGGGTGTGGGTGCTTAGCCAGGGGTGAACGGAAGGTGGTAGACATGGAGACTGGGAAAGTTCCTTATTGCCCAGGTTACCAATAGGGACTTCAGCAATGAATGTCGTGGTATAAGTCCCTAATGTGGTGATAGTTATATGGAGGATGCTTTTATATGAATATGTATATATACACATTTTTTTAACCAATCATGTTTGAAGAAGGAACAAATCCAGTCCTTAGCCCAATAAATATCCAGTCCCAGTATTCCATAAATGGGTAGTAATATCATCCTGATACAGTGGCTTAAACATTCTGGGCTTACCACATTATCGGTAAGACCATGGTTTCTGGGCGTGTTGAAAAAATTAGGGGATGGGGATTAGCTATATTGAAGATATTGTTATATTATATATGAATATCTCTATAATGTTCAATCAATGTTGAATGGACATATCTAATGAAATCTCATGATGGGGCTATAATTAATGGGATATTTTATGGGATAAACACCAAAACACCAGAAGGTGTGTATATATATATATATGTATTGTAACCCCACAGCAAATAGAAAATCATTTAAACCCCATAGGAGTCTACTATGGTTCTATCTTTTGTAAGGTGGCAAGACGTACTATATTGTGAGCTTACGACATTAAAAGGTTAGTAAATTGTTATAGTAAGTGGGTTGCAACCAACGCCTTACAATTGGGATATTTCCTTATATATATATCATCTGTTGATAAACTAAGGGTAAATTCCTCGAATTGGCTGAAGAGACAAAATTGCAAGACACCCCCAATATGTGATGGTAAAAACATAACCGGTTTCGATTTCAACCTTCCCTGAAACCAACCTGATTTTATCACCCTATTCACTCATTAATACACTATTTGCGGGGGGGGGTCGTATAAACTATCCCAGTTGCAGGGGTATACCTAATTTATCCTAATTTCATAGACCCATATTGGGGATGGTTTATTCCTTGGTCTATGCTGGGTTTACCATACATAGTCGCAAGCCATGGTCATGTTTAGCGACAAAAGAGGTCTTATAAAGTCGCACAAAAACCATCCTTAAAAAAGATGGAGGTTTCCAAAAAGCATTGGATCAATCCCACATTAAGGTGACTCACGGGTGATACAGGGGTGACCGTTGTGGCGACAGCAAAAACTAAGGCACAGAGACAGGTGCGGGAGGTCAGGCCCCGCAGATACCGAAACTGGCAATGGATGGCGCTTTTTCAATGCTGGTGACTCCAATTTGTTGTTGGTTCACCATGAACGTGGTCTATGGAACTGGCGTAAATGAAGCCTTCTTTGAAAGTGATTCAGAGAAAGCAACTAACAAACAAAAGACATTCATAGATCAGTGATCGATCAGTGAAATCAGGTTTGTTTTGGGAGGTTTAGGCTTTGACATCTGACGTTTTTTTGGATCGAAAACGGCGTGTGTGGACCGGCGTTGGTCATGGCCATGTCATGACGCTTTAGCAACTACCAGGAACCCGTAGAACCAACCGGCCATGGGGATGTCATGGCTGTGCTGCTTGGTGGTTTGGAACACGATTTTTCCCGAGAGCGTCTGAGCGTTTGGGGTTCTTCTAATAGTGGGGGTCTGTCAACCATTTTCACATCTTCACATCTTCACATCACATCTTCAATTCTTACATCTTCACATCTTCACATCTTCACATCTTCTCATCCTCACATCTTCTCATCCTCACATCTTCTCATCCTCACATCTTCTCATCTTCACATCTTCACATCCTCACATCTTCACATCTTCTCATCTTCACATCTTCTCATCTTCACATCTTCTCATCTTCACATCTTCTCATCTTCACATCTTCTCATCTTCTCATCTTCTCATCTTCACATCTTCACATCTTCACATCTTCTCATCTTCACATCCTCACATCTTCACATCCTCTCTTGCCCTCTTGCTCTCTTGCCCTCTTGCTCTCTTGCCCTCTTGCTCTCTTGCCCTCTTGCACCCTCCTTCTTTTCTATTTCTCTCTTGCGGTCGCGGGGCAGTGCCAACGAGACGGCACGAAACGCAACCTTTTCGCACGAAACGAGGTTCGATCGCCAAAAACTAAGGTAAAATTTTTGATTTCTCGCATCCGGTCGCAACCCTTTCGCACGAAATGAGGTTCGATCGCCAAAAAACAAAGGTAAAATTGCAATTTCACGCGTTCGGTCGTAACCCTTTCACACGAAACGAAGTTCGAACGTCAAGAACTGAGGTAAAATTGCGATTTTGAAGTGTCCGGCGCAACCCTTTCGATTCTGTGTGTAAAAGCGTCTGTGTGTAAAAGGCTCTGTGTGTAAAAGCTTCTGTGTGTAAAAGCTTCTGTGTGCAAAAGCGTCTGTGTGTAAAAGCTTCTGTGTGCAAAAGCGTCTGTGCGTAAAAGGTTCTGTGTGTAAAAGCTTCTGTGTGTGAAAGCGTTTGTGTGTAAAAGCATCTGTGTGTAAAAGTCTCTGTGTGTAAAAGCTTCTGTGTGTAAAAGCTTCTGTGTGTAAAAGCGTCTGTGTGTAAAAGCTTCTGTGTGTAAAAGCTTCTGTGTGCAAAAGCGTCTGTGTGTAAAAACTTCTGTGTGCAAAAGCGTCTGTGTTCAAAAGGTTCTGGGTGTGAAAAACTATACGAAGGATACGATGCAAACTATTGTCTTGTACTTGTAATATATTGTCTTGATACTACTCTTCTTGTCTGCCCATAATACATTTTTAGTAAATTGCCTTGTAACATATATAGTGTCTCAATACTAACAACAGAAGACCCTGCTCCTCTACGCTCTCGGGCCATCCATCGTCTATTTTTTTTCCATTTCATACAGGGGTGTCATCCTTCCCATTGACGAACTCATATTTTCAGAGGGGTAGGGCACAACTGATTTTACCCCTGCGAAAACATTGAGCATCACACCTTTTCAGGGATCGTCCATGTAGTTTGTTCACAGTTGGGTGAAATGGCCGGATGGGTGCCATGTGGCAATGCGAATTCAAGCCTGAAACTTACAACCAATTGAACTCAATTCAATGGGAAAATACTGATTCACACCTAAATTTAAGGGGTTCCCCAATTTTCAGACAACCCCAAGTGAAGTTCTCTGGAGATAGAAGATCTCTTGCCAGATATCTTTGTTGGAGGGTATCCCCCTAAAACCCAGGCAGGAAAACTAATTAAGGAGGTATACCAGTTGGTTGGCCGAGTTCCTTGTAGTGCTGGTACACTCTGACGACCTGGAACTTCCACGCCAAGACAGTGGAGTATTTCATGTCGCTTGCGCAGTCAACCCGTGCAGACAGAGACAACGAGCTGATCAACTTGATGATTTTAGACAGGGATGTGCCAATAGTATCCAATAGTAGTGACTAGTTTTTGATGCTCTTTGTGAACACATTGCAATATGATGCTGCTATCATAGCTACAGTATATTTTTTGTGAATGCCTCTGCGCGAATATAATTCGTAGGTCTTGTTCGCGTCGCCCTGTGCGGGTAAGCTTTCGAAAGCAGTAAGCGGCGGTTGCAAACTTGACAAATTTTAGTTTCCATGATTTGGCAACTCTGGAACATTCCATCCATCCCGTTGGTTAATCACGTCCCCATTGCTGTCCTTTTATACATTGATTTTTTTCGTTCAAATGTTCGAAGCCCTGGTGTTTTGTTAAATATAATCGATCCCCATTTGATTGCTGGTTACAGCCTGGTGTCGGGCACTTTTTTTTCGCCCAAAAAAGCAACACAAAAAAAATCACATGTGCAGTCATAGCAACGCTGCAGTCAAAACGCTCTCGCGACCTCTTTCCATTCGCTTTTCCTCGGAATCGCGACCTGGAACCGGTGAATGCTCTCGGTGGCCTTTCTGCAAGGGGGCCCCTGCCGGTTGATTGATCGACTGTCTCCTGTGTTTTTTTTGCAAAATTTGGGGTTAGTTTGGGTTCATTAGGATATAGACATACGATATCTCTATTGATATACTATGATTTTCTATGTATACTCTACATTGTATGCAACAAAATGTATAATGATATGTAAGAGCCTGTAATAATATATGATGTAATAGTATGCCATGAGAATGATAATATGTACTATATGTATATAATTTTATAATTGTATACATGTTTTACTCACAAGGCAATGATGTCTGTTGCCACTACCTCGTGTTGAAGCACGGCCGGCTCCAGGCTTCGGGTTTTGCCTGCCGAGCGCGAAACATAGACATGGCCAATGTACAGTGTGTTTGTGTTTCTCGTCCTGCCATGAGCGCGTGGAATGGTAGGCTTCGCGTTTGAGCTGCGGAAAAACTGGAACCAGGCGATTGTTTGCCATTGTTTGGAGATTTCATGAGCCCCAGTCATGTTTACCTGATCTGTGGCATGATACGAGTATAGGATGACAACGTGTAACCGTAACCTCCCAAAAATGTCCGGAAAATGCTTTCAGCCGCACAACAGGTCGCTTTGGTTCAAGGCAATTGTTGCAGGATCGCAGTGCCACCAGATTTCTGTTAGGATTGAACCGTTATATTGACATGTTGAATCATGTCTGTTGTCATTCTCTATGAATATACGTATATAATATATATATATATATACATATATATATATAATGTTAATATATATATATATACATGTACACAATTGTACACATATAGATATATGATATATATATATATATATATATAATATAGATGAACATGTAAACATCACACCTAGATACTATCAACCTCGAGCAACAGAGGACTCCTCACCTGGCCGACCTTTGGTGCAGCCATGCCTCGAAATCAGGCCGTGGCAGCCTTGAAGGACCCGTGGAGGGAGCGGTGAGGCACTAATCTTACATACCTCTCATGTGGGTCTTTCAGAAAAGGAACAGATCCAAAATGTACTTGAAACATCGGGCTGGTGGTAGAGAATCCCTTGATCAATTTCTGACCCATTGCCGTGAAGAGAATCCCTTGCCATTGATGATATCCCCATAGCTGGTTTCTAGGAGAGAATTGGATGAATGGGCAATGAATGCTCGAACGGTTTTAAACCATCTCGCAGATTGTAGGCAAAAAAATACTTTTGTCCCCCCATCATCATCGATCAAACACATGGCCACATTGCTTGGAGTGATGTCTCAGCCAGAATGACTATGTGATCTATGAGGGACATATCCAAGGCAACAAGGTAAAATCTACAGATCCCAGATCCCCAAAAAAAGACGTTCTTTGCTCCACTAGGTGATATTTTTCCGACATGTACCATTCTTTCAACTTCGATGTGTGCATAATTTTGCATTGGAAGGTTGATGAAGGTTGGATACTGTTGGATTTCTAGTAGAGTCTACCCGGCCTGGTAAACTAACAGTTTGCTATTGAACATGGCCATAGAAATAGTGCATTTACCCATTAAAAATGGTGATTTTCCATAGTTTTTTGTATGTTTACCAGGCCGGGTACCCCATGTTTTCGCATCTTCCATCAACAGCTGCGGATAGGAGACGTTGATCCAGCGCTTCGGCTCGGACTTCAAGGATGTGATCGAGTCAGAGGCGAGCAGCCAGGCTGTTGGGGGAATAGAACTCGTTGAAGTTATGATACCCTCTGGTAAACATACAAAAAACTATGGAAAGATCCACCATTTTTAATGGGAAAACTCACTATTTCTATGGCAATTTTCAATAGCTATGTTAGTCATTACCAGAGGGTATGTGCACAAGCAACAAGATGGGAGTAATTTGAAGTTAGACATTGATTTCTTTTCTTTTCCAAGTGTAGAATTCTATACTGTATCCACCATGAATCCCGGTCGGCTTGGTAAGCAACTTATTTGGCTGAGGCCTAGGAGTATGAGGTAAACAGCGGAAAGCTTACGCATGCAAAAAATGTGGTTTTGACAAACAACATACTTGGATAACAACCAACATATGGTTAAACATTGAAGGATGGGGGATCACGGAATTATATAATGTCTTGTGTGGTCAATATTTCCAGCAAACAAATTAGTTAAATCACCATGAAGATACAGCCACTCTAACAAGGTAAAAATGGTGAAAGTACAATAGCTCGCTGGAGTGTTTTATTCTTCTAGATGGGGAATACAATACCCAGTAACTTGTTTGCAGGGTGTCTAGGATGATAACATATGTAGAAATTCTTCAAAACGAATGTTTAAAGACTCTTTGTTCATGAAAATTATGTAGCTGCACTGGTTGATGTTTGTTGGGGCTTCAACGCCCACAATGTCCCATGTTCTCGTGTTTCTTGGGGACTGGGTGATTGGGGAATCCTTGAAAGGTGATGTTTATGCGTGGCGATGCTGGAGAAAAAAACATGCCTTAAGTGAGTTTAGATAGACTCTGACATGAAGAAGTTGGTGTCCACTTAAATGCGAGTAATGTGAGTGACACCATCAATTTTTATCAATTTTTAATGTTTTTCTGGCATGAGTCGGCGACCACCATAAATTCTGCGGAAAGTGATCCAAAGTCTTGGAAATCATGGAAGATGTCCTTTGGACAGGTCAGACCTGGATTGAATTTATTGCTTCACGCAGGTTGAAATTCGTTGTGTTTCCGAGTTGGATATCATAATTTGACAAAGAAAGATAACTTGGAAATCGAGTCATCTCAATCCCCCTTTTGGTGGTTACAAAATTCTTTCGAAGCTTTCTTTGCACCCCAATTCCTCACCGTTTACGAATCATTTTTCACGGGGTAACGAAGCTTTGCCCAGCAGCTTTCTGCAGAGGTCGAAGGTCGTTTGGAAGGGCGAAGCAAATTGGAGCGGCAGGCGACGACTGGGACGACTGGGACGACTGGGACGGCTGGGAGGCGTTGAAGGGGTGAGGAAACGTCAAGATGAGGCATCACATGGCATCACCATAGCTATTGAAAATGGCCATAGAAATAGTGGATGTACCCATTAAATGACGATTTTCCATAGTTTTTTGTATGTTTACCAGAGTTAAATTGATGGTGTCACAAAATACCAGGAGTCCCACAAAATAGTGTCTTTCATGATTCTTGAGATTGCAGTACCTTATTCAGCTGGGAGATGAAGGCAAAGGTTGAATTTTCCGAATATAGGGATTTGATTCGGAAAGATCAGGGTCAACGCGAGAAGACTGGGAATGAGGTGTGTCAATATCAATTTGATGGCCAGACCAAACAAGTTTGATGTTTATATGTATATATATATACATATTAGTTACATGTGTTTACAAAAGTTTACAGTATTTGTTGACAATATATCATATAATCAAAAGATGGACCCTTCCACATTGGCTTGTTAGTTAAATCCTAGAAAAAGATCATTCATCACCTGATGCTTGAGCTAAGTCGTATTCTTTGGGCGTGCTGTCATCCTCAGTCGCAGCGATGTGACGGTCGGTTTGCAGCGAGCTGCACTCGATATTCGGAACCACTTCGGTTGGTGTGTCAAATTGCATTATTTTATTCATTACCTGAATTAGTTTTATAACAAAACAAAAATGAGTCGCTTTGAGTTGCTTTAAAATCAATTCTAGCTGGTTTTGGCTGCTATTATTAATTCCATCTTGTAGTGATCAAGAATACCGAGCTTTAGTCATCGACCCACTTTCGCGTTGGTGAAACAACAAAGGGCTCACGTGGTTTTACCAGGTGAAAGTCCCAACTGAATCCATATTGTCATATGCGGGTTTCCTGGAATGGGTGTACCCCCAAATGGATCGTTTATTGATGGAAAATCACAATCTTAAATGGATGATTTGGGGGTAGCCCTATTTTAGGAAAGCGCCATAGTTGTTTATTAAAACTCCCATGATTAACCCATCACTAACCCATTGTTAACCCCTTGAGTGGATGAAGCACCGCAGGATTTGGACGCCATTGAGAGGGTTGTCACAGCCACCAGGCGAAGGTTTTCGACAGACTTTCCACCAAGATCTGCCTGGAATTGTTGTCAGTCTACCATGACTGGTTGGTGGTTTGGAACATAAATTTCAATGAATTTCACAGTCTCAAATTTTGTTCAAATGGAACATGAAGAATAGATATCTGGTTGGTGGTTTGGCACATGAATTTTATGACTTTCCATTCAGTTGGGAATGTCATCATCCCAACTGACGAAGTTTTTTTTTTTAGAGGGATAGGTATGCCACCAACCAGATGAAGAATGGCCTATCGCTTTGTCCAACACTGGAGCTACATACCCCAAATTCAATTATTGTAATTGGAGCTTGTTGGGTTCGAAAAAGCAGAGTGGAGACAGGTTGCTGGACTGTGCAGTTACATCCTGGAAGCCTATAAGAAATATACTGAAAGCATGAAGACAGCAGACTGAAATGGACATTAGACATTTGTGTGGAGGTTTGTGTCGGATAGAACCCACTGCGTGGTTTCTCTGAAAACCGATAACGTGTCTCCATGACGATGAGCCCCAGCCTCCAACCACACACTAACATGTTTAAATACCCATGGCAGATATAATACAATTACAAATTCAAGGCCTGTTCAGAACTGTAACCGTTTGGCATTCAAGGTCTGGGTCCGGGTTATATCCTTACTTTTTTTTGCACATATGTTGCTGGCTGCTAGATTGTAGCGCCAGGTTTTTGTTGGATGAGATTGGTTTTATGTCCAATTTCTGTTGATTAAAGTTTCAGCGACCCAATATATCCCAATGTACCAGTACTTGATTATCGTTTTCCCGTAAGAACACGGTCATTTTTGTATGAGGGGTTTAACGGTAAAACCATGTTAAACCCCCCAATTTCTTCCCAGACCGACGACCCGTGCAGGCGGGAACGGCGAGGAGGAAAACCTTTGGCGGGCAAAGGTCTCACAAGGTGGCCAGTTCAGCGATTGATGCTTGATGATCTGGGGATATCTGGGGTTAATGGAGGCTTAATCATGTTTCCTCATCATTGGAAAAGGGTGTTTGAGCAACAATAATTCATTAATGATGGTTTATAGATTAAGTATACAGGCATATGTATAATATATATATAATATGCTATACAGGGGTTATACAGTTATATTATACTGTCGAGCTCGGAAATGTGTTCTCGACAAAGCATGATAAGGGGACGGCAAACGGTATTGAACGCTGCAACAGGTTCACCCACGCTTGAGTCTCACATGGGTCATGGGTCTCTCAACCAAAAGGATACATGGGGGTGTATCAACCAACATTCGAACACTTGGGGAAGTACATACATAAACGGACCAAATGTGGGCTTTTGGACAGCAAAGTACATACATTTGCTTTACATTTAAGGATGGTGGGAAAAATCGAGCCCGTTGATTGAAACAAGCCAAAGCAATTTTCTGTTATGACTTGGACAGGTTTAAGGATTGCAGTTTGCCAGAGGTTTTCAATGTGAGACTCAGAAATTTTGATGCTTAAGCCGCTTAAGCCATGTTTTTATTATTACTCTCTTGTGGTTAAACCCTGTTCTGCTGGGTTCCATTCCCATTTCTGGTTAGTCGTACCTAGACACTCAGTTTCCCCATATTACAGTTGGTAGTTTATCTAATGTTTATATCCATAAAACCTAGTCGTTGACCCACAAAGATACTGCCTTTACACGGGGTTGTCTGAAAATACGCTACTGTACCCCAAATTTGATGATTTATCATCATCTTCTCTATTACACATATCCCGACAGTTTTAATGGGGCTTTTTTTATCCCCCCATGTTCAGACGCACGACGCGCTTATCATATCAAGTTGGTAGCATATACCCAGAAAAAACCCATGAAATCCCAAGAATATCCCATGATCTCCCATGCATCTCCATGGGCTTGCCCATGGGCAAGCCAATACAAAAAAGCAAGCGCCGGGATGGTCTCGGTCCCCGTTGATGGGTGATTTTCGGGATTTATAGAATTGGGTTTATCACATGACCTGGTTGGTGGTTGGGTTTGGAACATGAATTTTATGACTTTCCATATATTGGGAATAATAACTGACTTTCATATTTTTCAGAGGGGTAGGCTGGTTGAAACCACCAAGCACATTACCCATGATTTTCTCAAGAAAAGATATTTTCCATATAGGACTTTCCCGCAGGTCCAGGTCTTTCCTTTCGGCTTCCAGGTCTGCGCCGGACCTCCAGGTCTGCGCGGGAGCGGGTTGCCGGGACGACTGTTTGAACTTCAGAGCTGAAGGGAACATTTCTGGTTCATGGTTTGAACATGTTCGAAGTATTTATGACTGGTTGGCAGTTGGTGGTTTGCAACACAGCCGGGATGGTCCTTGTTTTTCACACATTTGATGACATTGTTGACTATGACTATGATATCTTTGATGGCAAGTTGCGATGGATGGGTTTGAATCTGACGAATTCATATTTTTCAGGGGGGTTGAAACCACCAATTAGATGAATATTTGTTCGTTTCCTAGACGCACTTGCCGCTCACCTATGCCAAACCAAACGGCATGCGAGTCCATTTACTGAACTGTTCCATCCTACATGGGATCTCAATTGACGATCATATTTTTCAGGGTCAAAGACAGCAGCTTTCCAATCGTGAAACCCAGTTTTTCCTGGAAATGGTCAGGGACCAACCTTCCGAACATGGGTTGGTCTGAACATTTGGCACTTGCCTGGAAATCCATTTTGCATTCAGGGAAAAAAATATTAGGTATATATATATAGACGGAAGAATTCGGACACAACCAAAAGTATTGATTGAAAATGATTGAGGGATATTGAGAGAAAATTGATGATTTCTCCCTTTTCATCTTCGAAAAATCCTCGGTCGAGAGATGATTTCAGTCCAACTTCCAAGGCGGTTTCTCAGCCGGGCGGCCCAACATGTCATGGGATCGGTTCCAGGATGGTTCCAGGGCCTGGGCGCCAGGGTGTAGGTCAAGTCAGGTGGTAAATCATGGCAAATGACATGAGTGACATAAACCATCCCCAATTTGGGTAAATCATGGTAAATCATGGTAAACCATCCCCAATTTGGGGGACTATGAACTTTGGGTTCATGTGAAAACTGTGAAACCTCACTCTTGGTTTCTAGGGATGATGGCAGTTTTGGTCCAATGATCCACAAGCTGAAGCGGGAGAAAGCGCCGGACAAATTGGCGACATTTGAACACTGATGGACTGCCAGATATTGCCAGATAATGTTGGATGTTGAGACATGTTGAGACATGTTGAGGCCCTTTTTGCCCCAACTTAAACACTGTACTTCACATTACTTCACCACAAACCGAACTGTTGGCGCTTCCAGAAGATCCTCGGAGTTGGAACATGATATATCAAACATGATGTCCCGCTGGTCATTGAACATAGGTTTTGTTTTTTTTGCCTATGTGTAGAAAAATTACATTCAACATCATTCAACAAATGGTGATGTTCCAATATTTTCCATAGCTATGCTGTATGAAATTGCGAAAGGGTATAGTCAACCAAATTATACAATATTATATAGATGGTAAATACACCAGTATATAATCTGAATCTATATCCATAGTACATCTGGTTGATCAACGGTTGATCGACAAGAACAAACCCGGGGGATCTGGAGGCCTGCCGCGCCTGCCAGAAGACCCGTGGGAAGCTCCAGCTCTCCGGCCCTTGACGCTGACCGGAGGCCCACGGTTTCCATGGGAAAAATGGGGCCAGTTTTGGGTGGAGAGATTTTGGGGAGATTTTGTGGTGGTTGTTCCATATGATTCCATGTAGAACTAAGGAATAGACTTGGAACATAGGGAACGATATCACCTGTTACACCTTTAAAAGAATGATTATTGTCCTCGGAGCCAATTATATTAAGCACATCATTGTTTTGGAGAACAATTGTTTATTAATCAATGATGATTCAATTGATTGGACAGCTCATTGTTTGGCAGATAGCCAGCTGAGGACTGCTCCCCAGACAGCTCCTCAGATCCCTCCGCCCAAGTCGAAAAAGGCGGTTTCGGAAGTTCGGAGGGTTTCGGCGGTTTCGGGTGATCCGAAGATGATTTCATCCCAGGCCCATGGGTTTCTTAGCTTTAGAATCTAGATATATACTTGATTTGATGATACTTTATGGCAGTTATGGGTTTCTTACCCACTGGCATCCACTCATAGAATCTACCCTCTGCTAATTTAACATAACTATGGAAAATCACCATTTTTAATGGGAAAATCCACTATAAATGGTCATTTTCAATAGCTATGTTAAATTACCAGAGGGTAGATACTTTCATGATGGAGATGGATAGCAATGGGGGTTGCAACGACACGTACATTCCATGACTACTTGGGTGTCTACCACTAGACACCCTCCGCAGACTGACCAGGACTTGTCACCAACCAACCTCGAAACGTGGCCCATGTATGGATGACTTACCCATTATATAAACATGATGATTTTCCATAGCTATAGTAGACTGCCAGAATGTTTTTTTCTCTGAAATGGACCCTGTTGCATCAAACATCGATTTTTTAAGCGCTTTCAGATGCAAAGATTGAGGTTCGATTGAGACAGAATCGCACAGGTTCGACGTCCGGCGCCCTATGCAGTCTCCATTTTAGATGAGGACAGGTGGGAGCACCTTGATCTATGTCTGGTGGCTTGATGTGAGGCCAGGTGTCATCCCATCAACATGAAGCCCCGGCACCTGGGTCAATATCGGGGATGTCCACAATTAGAATCCTAATGAGGAACATTAAGATTAATATACATTAATAAACATTAATAAACTATATAGGGCTTGAGGAACATTAATAAACTATATAGGGCTTGAGGGTATACAAATTTGAGACTATGTGCCTCCCCAATTAGAGTTAACTAAACAAGGGTTCTGGGGAGTTTAGCATCCAGAAGTTTCTACTGCTAAGTTTCGTTACACATTCCAAAGAAAGTCACCTTATGGCAATGTGCAACTGTAAATTCTAGTTTCATTTACCATGTTGGACAAGTTTTTATATATAATTGGGTAGCTCAGTAATTCGATGGTTACCCTCTGGTAAACAGTCCCAAAAAACTGATGGGAAGAAAAAAACATGCTATGAATGGGTAAATCCACGAACTAAATCACCATTCAAAATGGATTTACCCATTCATAGCATGGTGATTTTCCCATCAGTTTTACTGGTCGACCTCTCAAGGACGCCATGAGCGACCGGAGTCGCGTTGAGGCTCGGGGCTAAGATGGCTTTGTTGTGGTCCCCTGAAAATGGCCATGGTAAAATAGGGAAAATGATGGCTTTTTAGTGGATAGAATCAGAGATCCTATTTTTTGAGAAGCCAAAACATGGTAACTCCTCGTACTTTGAAGAGCTGGAAAGACCACTGCACTGGCAAGTTTGATGAATTTCGCTTAGGATAATAAGGGTGGCATGGCTATTTCTGTTTACTGACTGGTCATGTTGGAAATCACCAAAGATCAATCTTTGACTGCATAATGTAGGGCTTTCCATTTGGTCAGCGGTGCAAGTTGGATACAGCTCTGGGACGGTTGGAGGGTCTCGGCCTTTGACTAGTGCCCAGATAGAACATATATATATATATATATAAAATGTTCCGTCTGATCAACCGCACGCAGGCATCCAATCTGATTACACAAGCCCATTCCCGAACAACCATCGCTGAATGTGGACTTTCGATGGGACATTGTTTCATTCCCAAATGGAGCGTGCACCTTTGGGGGAATCTATATAGAGAATACTTTTTAGATTCTTTTGGGGTGCTCTTGTGGAAATCCAAGTAAGTAGGACCCAAAAATGGACAGATTCAACATTGACAACATTGCCTGCTACAAGTGGGGTTCGAAACTGACATAGGTATCCTCTGCCTTGGTGGGGCGCTGTTGTCCTGGTGTCTTGTTGATTTAATCACCAAAGGCATGATGGCATCAGCCTTTCTTGGGGACACTGATCATAAGTTCGACCATACAAATACAAACTTCATCAAATTTCAAGAACACTGAGATTTTGATGGCTCAGAATTAGCCAAGATTATCACCCCCCAAAAAAGATGTTAACTCATGATGTCTGCAGTTGATGACGACAATCCCCATATAGAAACGTTGGACACCTGGAAATTGTGTTAAGGAAAGATCATCTACACATCCTGGAAACAGAGCTGGTTGGTGGTTTGGAACATGAATTTTATGACTTTCCATGTTCAGTTGGGCATGTCATCATCAGAACTGACGATTCGTCCATCATTTTTCAGAGGGGTGGGTCAACCACCAACCAGTGGGACGATCTTTTTGGGACGATCAACCAACAAGAATCACCTGGTAAAAACGCTGGTGGAGGGTTCAGCATCCAGAGGTGAAGCCCAAGTACTTCGTGCCCTTACCCCCGAAGCTGAAACCCATGGATCACTGGGTGGGGACACCCGGGCGAGAAGATTGGATTGAGGGATGGGAATTGGATGGTTTTCGACATTTTATTCCACTATAAATCATGTGTATACTTGTGTATATCTTATATATTGTCAATTATTATCATACATATTAAATATATACTATATGTATCTGTATGTAGATTGTTTGTGGATTGTATTATATATGCAATATGTATTTATGCATGTAGGATCCATGATCTGCAAAAAGATCGATGTTTTAGGTGGAATTTACAGTGAAACTGGGAATTTCCCATCTCCAGCTGCCCGTCCCAGGACCTCATAGTGGCCTATGATACCAATAAATATCGAAAGGAATACGAGACCTATGTCAAGGCCCGGCCATCGCAAGGTTGGAGTTGTTGGATCAGTTGGTGATCTTTTGGCCGCTAACATCATTAAAACCAACTGGTAAACATACAAAAAACGATGGACAATCACCATTTTATTAGTGGGTAAATCAACTATTTCGACTGGGCCATTTTCAATAGCTATGTAAACGTTTACCAGGCCGGGTACCCAACTGGAAATGGCATGATACCGCTGATGTAACCTGTGTGGAGTTGACCGGTTCATGTTCTGACATTCAGAGGGGATGAGTAGTGGAGTTGACCTACGCATGTTCAACCAAGAGTCGGGGGAATCGAATATCCATAAATATCCCAGACAAAAAAACACATCTGGGTTATCAGTGAGGTTTTTTGAGCTGGCTTGAAGATGTCAAACACCCGTCAGGGGGCAACTTTTGTCATTGTCCCAGTTGTTCCTTTGTTACTCGGAGGCCACTTGAGACCTGTTCTTTCTGGTAATGAAGTAATTTTCGTTCAGGTGGAAAAAAAAACATCCTGAAAGGTGGTAAACCCACCAATGAAATCAATAAATTATACCAACTTTTTCCAGAAATAAGCGTTTAAAACCACCAACAATTAGAATAATTATAATATTGGGTTTGCCACACTTTGTGAAATCATTTGGAGATTTATTTCCCAACGAACATCGGGGATATTCTATGGACTTCCCCACTCTCATGATTATATTGTGCATAGTTTTTCCAAGTTGCTGGCGTACCCGTGCGGTACACCGTACTACACAATAAGCACAAATACCTTCCGGTAGTCAGAGATGGGAATGAACAATCCATTTATAGATGATTTTCCCATTAAAGCCTCCATTCATTGGTGATTTCCCATTGCCATGCTTGATTGCTGGATGGTAAAAAGATATAATAAACCATGTCAATGTCACCACTATCCCAGCAACATACTGTTGTAGATGATTGACTTCTCCAAACATGGGGGGATGTGAACTTGCCATATGATGTTGGTGTTTATTTTGGTGCAGCAGGGCAGCCATTCGAGTCGGAGTGGTTATTTTTTTATTTGACGTATGTTCTTTTTCCGTTTTGTTGATTTTATATGATTTTATATAGTTATTCCCTCATCACGAATAGCACCAGTCCCAGAGTGTATGTCTAATCCCCATGAAGACAGCTGTAGCTATGTAGTTCCACAGATCTTTACCACACAGCTAAAAACTCGGATGAGCCGTGGGACCTCTGCTGTGGCTCAAAGCATTTGCGAGACGCCAAGCTGCTCCGATCTGCTCGGAGACCCAGATTAGGTCCATGGATCCAGATCCAGATGAAATTCGGGTGGCTTTCTCTGAAAATGGGGTCCACAGCCAGTCCCATGCTCCATCTCCATCATTCTTTCCCAGCATGTATCCATACATTGCAGCTATCGCCCATTTTTGGAGAGACACATCCTTAAATACTGTATCGCATAAGAAACTATCAATTCTTTTCCCCACACCGGTAACAAATAAAGACGACTAAAGGTGTAGAAAACCCAACATGGTAAAAAATAGGTACGGTATATGTTTGATTCTTGGCTTTACCACGTGAGCGAATAATGTAGACCCAATGACTAGATATCCCCATAGCTTTTTTTTGGTGGGTCTACCCCTATTCGCGATGATGTAACATGACCCTCACTAATAGTTAACTACTGGGATGGTTTACTCATCTCATCCCCCCAAAATCTACCAAGTTCCTCCCATGTGGGCCCCGGAGTCATCAATACTAAAAACCAGGATTGCTGGGGGTATTGAATATTTCAGAGCGAAGGGATTGGTTTTACAACATACCCTGTATGGTAATTTAACATACCGAGTAGCTATGGAAGATGACCCATTTGGTTCATGAGCTAAATCTTCTATCAATGGATATTTTAATGGGACCTTTTCCATTGCTCATAGCTATCATCAACAACGTAGCGGCTATGTTAAATGAGTGGAGGGAATGATGTGCAAAGGCCATTCCCATCCATTCCCAAAGCCTGGGACCCTGGGGCCGTTTCAGGACATCGTTTCGTCCTTTCGCACGTCAGACAAAAACCATGGTCAGCGTTTGGCACTCAGACGACGCCAGGGACAGGACGGTGGTTGATGGTAGAATGTACCATGAAAAAAGATGGCAAAGATGTGAGGTTTAGCTACCAAACTGCATAGCGCATTGGAGATACAGTTATTTTTCATGGTAATCATTTAATGATCCATTCATACATTCATAGACTATAGCCATCAACCATGGTGATGTGCACCAAGAATGGGGGTATAATACATTGAGCTGGCTGGTGGTTTTCATTGTTTATCCGCTCCTAAGAATGGAATGTTGATCATCTGTTGATCCTTAGTGTCCCTTTTGTGCGGGGCTAAACCCATCAGATATCAGGCCATGTTCAACCCGCAACCAAATCCTATAGATGGGAATGATGGCTGCTATACTTGAACCGAACAAGGTGTACAGTCTATGGTCAAACATGTGAGGTGTTTCAATGTTGACTGTCAAACTCCAACGTTTCTCCTTTCTGTTTGTTTTTTTTAAACTTCCCCAGGTCAGGACCCCAGAAACCGCTTATTGAGAGCATTTCCCATTTTGTATGTAGGACACCGCCACCCCAGGATGAGCAGACAGGTAAAAACAGTTTGGACCGAACTTCTCGATTTACCATGTCAACTAGAGATGTCATTGTTTCTGAGTTCAGAATAGGACTTGTTTTCATTTGTAGATTGCTGATTCAGAAGGCTTATCATCTTCTTACGATAATAGGCCTTTCAAACTAGTCAGGTTGCTTTGGACATTTTGGACCACTTTCTGTTTCAAAGCCCCTCAGAAAGTTTCCGCAGAATCGGTGGCATGGGGCAGAACAGATGTGAAAGTCCATGTAACGTCAACCCTTAGGCTGTTTCATTTGGTTAGGTTTGCCCTAGAAGTGAGACATTCCTATCAAAACTACTCCCCCCTGCCAATAAACTGGGGGTATGAAGACAGTTTGGCTCTATCAGTGGATTTTTCGCAACAAATCAACCCACTTTCTCGTGATGATCCGTGAAAAACGATGATACATAGACGTGAGGCATCAGCCGACAATGAGACCAACAACAACGAGGTGGGAGCGTTAAAAAAACACGGATTGAAACAAGAAGGAGCGGAATATTGAGGGTTCAGTCATAGACAATTTACGACATAAGCACTTTTCAAGCACCATAAAATCATGGTGTCCTTGGTATTTCAATCCATGTACCCTAAAGTAGTCAAGATCGGGTATGTCATGGTATGTCTGACAATGAGGTATACATGGTATACTCCATGTATACTCCCAACATGGCAACGCCGGGGGACATGATGATTCACCAGTGGACGGACACGTTGCTTCATGACTAGGCAAACGATTGGATTGATGGCGCCGTGGATAGATGTCTATTACTACACTATAATCCATTATAGAGATCTATATTTACATAGTTTGACATAATTTTACATACATCTAGTAGATTCTCGTAGGACATACATACATTGATACAAAGTGTGAATTCCTCGTGTATGAATATGTATATATTATATAGATATATTCTGGAGGACATGTATTTTTAATGTGTTGGATAGGTCTTACAATGTATATTACGGATCGGATATATATATATATATAGATATGTAGTTGCATCCTTTTGGATCGCCTTATACTCCGTATGTATGTACATCGATTGATATATATATATATATATATATATACATGAATACACACTAGGTTTATTAGTTTCATTAGCCATCTATACAGTCAGGGTATGAAGTCGTATCAATTTTGTTGTTTTCAGTCAGTTACGTGGGGTGGAGCTTCCCAGGGGATCGCATCAGTTTTCGTTGTTCCATGCAAAATCGGGTATAGAAATCATTCTAAATATCATTCATTTGTTATTTTTTTCTGCTTATTCCTTGCGGAACCTGTTGTCATTAGAATTGTCAAGAAATCTTTGTGCTTCTTATTAGACAGGTAGAAACAGGCCGGTTTACAGTTGGGTCTGTTGGCATTCATGGCACCTCCTGACATGTTCTCTATTGGCAATGCCTTGAATCACAAATTGTACATTCCACATGTAGCACAACTATCCCATATCATGCATACAACAAGAGAGATTTATGGATTGAATACATATATATATATATACACATACTGTTGGACTATTAAGACATATGCACCATGATCAAAAGATGGATGATAAAGCCATATTGGGGGATGATGATCAATCCATGTTCATACACATTTCTATACCAATTACAAGGACTTCCAAATAATGGTTGGATGATCAAAAATCATATATATATATATACACACACACCATCTTTTGAGCATTGCACATATGAATATGTATATACACACTGTTGGATAGGTTTACAAACCAGGGACTTGATATTCACCATAGTCTACTGTTGACATCTGTATACCTTATCCATATACATCTATATATATATACACATGAACGATAGGTGTATTAGCTGAAGCCATCTATAGTCCGTTGGACAAATGGACGTACCATGGTCGTCCAGGTCTAGTTGGATTCGCAGGATGGGTAAATTTTAACGACCTCACTGTTCTCCCGAGCCCTGGAAATCCATGGCTTATTTTAGGGAAATCATCCCCAAATGGCCGAACTATTCAGGTTAGTGAAATATTATAACAGACACATGTACTTGTATATAATTGTATATACATATAATATGTATATATATATATATTCATTATTGTCGATATCTAGAATCCAAGAAAAAATGATTTGTTACCCAATGTAAAAAAAAAAACATCCGAAAATCACCGTATTTTCCCCGGTCATGGTAGTTTTATGGCATTGGGTTGCCAACAGTATATGGTATAATACCCACCAGGATATCGATTTATAATATTAGAATAATATTATAATGATATTCGATACATCCATTATTGACCCCAGGGATATCCATTATTGATAGACCATAGGCATATCCATGATTGACCATTGATATATCTATTATTATCTGTATCTGGAATCCATGGTATATACATCTATTTCTAATATAGACTACATAATTTCTGGTTTCATTAGATATAATATAGATAGCATACTTATACTGGCTCCGTACTAATATAGCTAATAGTATCCAGTTATGGTAGTAATAACTATCTATATTGGAGATAGCTGGAGATCAATATTATCTATTTGATATGAAAACCATAATATAGCTGGATTATTAGTGTCTAATTATTGTATCAATTATACTTAGATTTATATGAAAGTACGTTATTTGAAGCTATAATATCATACAGTATTCTACCATAATTAGACAATCATACTGTGGATGGAAGAAATCCTGCACCACCTTAGATGGTTGAAAGCCTATAAAAAATGGGATACACCATCTATCAACTGGTGCAGGATTTCGCAACCATCCACCGTATGTTATGATTACGATCCATTCTTGTCTAATTACCCTCTGGTAAACTAACAGTTTGCTATTGAAAATGGCTATTTATAGTTGAATTACCCATTGAAAATGGTGATGTTCCATAGTTTTTTGTATGTTAACCAGAGGGTATAGCTTCCAACCAGGTGGAAATGGCCGGAGAAGAAGTTCCACCAGCAGCTCCAGCAGCAGCCGAACCCAGTCATCGGCTCAGATGGGGAAAAAATAGGGAGTGAACTGAGTGAACCAAGAAACATGGAGAAACGTGGTGGTTTAACCGTTTAACCAACAAAAAATAGATGTTTATCAACAAAGTGGAATGTAATCAACAAACATGGAATGATATGATTGATATGATTGATTGAACAGGAACGTTTACAGTTGAAACTCCCACATCTCATGGATTCCTGAAGAGTTTTCCTTACAACAATTCATTGATCCTTCGCCTATGGCGCCAACATTACTCAGAAAATCGGATGCCAAGTTGGGTTGTTGGGTGCACCAAACACCTTGTAGAACACATGACGAACACATCACCCAACAGCGTCTCGAAGTGATTGAATTTGTTGATCCATTGATCATTGATCCCTTTCTATGGAGCATGGTTTGGATATCTCCATCAGGTGAGATGGATACAGTATTTGGCGGCCAACCTTCACCTCCAATGGCGGCGAAGTGTTATCATAAGTGTCAGGTGAATGCAGCCGTATCCACATTCCCGAGGAGGGGAACCAAGGAGCTACTAAGAGTTTCTTTATGTGATACATAATGTCAGGTTGGTGAAAATTGGGAATACACAGTTGATTTTGCTGAAAAATGTCTAAATCAGACTTGAAACGGCCAGCTATTTGCACGGGGAAAAAATGGACGGGTACTTTGGTACTTGAATCTTTTGCTCTAAATTTGCATATAGATAATTATGCATAATGTAAACATCATGTATAGTGAATTGTATATGATAGATAGATACTAACAAGACTTCCTTTTTTTGCTGCAGGGTATCTAAGACTGGCCGTGCTTATGCTTCAGGCAGCGAGAGGGTCCGCCTGCCGTCCGGAGACCCACGTCCGCTGGGGTGATCATTGTATACATTCTCCACTGGGGTTACTATGTGCCACTTAAATTTTATGTGACCATACAATGAATAAATAGATAAATAAATAGACAAATAAGTACATGAATAGAACATTAAATAGATAAATAATTAAATAAATAAATGAATAATATATATATATATACACACGTATATCATATAATATCATACATGTATACACATGATGTGCAAAATACTATGTTTAGATACTATGTTCAACTCTTGCATTCGGACGGCTTTCCACCATTTTGTGCATGTCCAATATCTTTGGAATCATGGTCCTCACGAGTATCTACATAGAAACCACCAACCAGAGATAAAAGTATCGACCCTCCCCCGAAAAAATGCATTGCGAACGGTAAACTGTCACTCAAAATTAGCTGCAAGTTCAAGCTGTTTCATTTTTTGGTTGTTTACTATAAGTATAAGTCCCATTCGCCCATTCAGATTGAAACCCCCTGGGATTTTAAAGATGGATCCAAGGTGATCCAAGAAGCCAGGTTTGCCGAAAATTGGATTACTCACCTTATACAGATGGGCAATGGAGTTTGTAAACTACTTTGTAAATGGATTATAATCCTAGTATAATGGTCTTATTCCTGGTTAGTATATAAATGGATTATAATTCGGATAGTTCGTTGGTCATAAGCCACTAACCAGGAATCGCGGCTGCCCATGGCCCATGCAAGTAGCGAGAGCTGCTGAGGATGCAGTTGAGCCGCCTCCCAGCAGATCGCCTTCTCAAAGTGCACCAGGTGCAGACGCTGCCTTTTTGCAAAGATGCGTTGGTTATGTTTTTGCCATAAATGGAGGTGGATCTCTATAAGGGTGGCTGGTATTTGTTAGATGTAATAAAATGTAATAACTGGTTTTCTATAAGACTTAGTTTTGTTTGACATCTGCGAGAAAGCTACGGTACATTAGCGTCTCATGTTTGTTCGGAGCTCAAACTATGCATATGTGGGTCAGAATTTGAAAGCCTGTTGGTCACTTCTTTGTACTAGAGCTTCCAATTGTTGAAGTCCCCAATTTTGACCTGGATCACTGCTTAAGCAGCACTTGGGGTATCAGCAGCAAGAGTGAGAAACACCAAAAACCGATGATGGGATGATGGGATCGCGCGCAAAAAAACCACAGGGGCTGACTGGCCCAAAACATGTCACCTGGATCTGACTGAATCAATCCTGTGGACAGATCCAGCTTTAATTGCCCAAATTTGGATTGGGTTTGAACTGCGGTATCTAAGCCGTGGTGTATCATGGTGATTTTCGAGAACACCTCGCTGACCAGCAACATTTCGGTGATAACCCACGGCATGATTTTCAAAGGAGGGACACCAATCACTCTATCACTGGGATACCCACGGCATGTCGTTCTTGGGGTCGTTGCAGGTCCACAATGTTCTGGTCTTTGTTCTTCCCTGCTGAGTGAAGAATCCCCCTTGGTCTGTTCCGTTGTTGCTGCCACTGGAATCAACCTGAGGAAAGGTGTCGGATCTGTAGAACTTCATGGTTGAAGTCAAAGTAGGGCATGGCCCATAGCTGTTTGGCTCCAGCATGTTGTACGACATACCGGTGGGCATTCCCCAACATGGTTATTTTCGAATACTACCCCTAAATCATCCATTTCAGTATGATTTTCCATTATAACCCATCTATTTTTGGGGATCCGCCATTGATGGAAACCCCCATATGCGGATGTCTGCAAGGTCATAAGGGTCCCCAACTCCAGATCTATCAGCCAGCTGTGTTCCTGGTTTGTTCCGAGCCTTTCCTGGATGATGGCCTACCATACACTGCGTACTTAGATGATCTTAGATGATTGCAAGGAGGAAGTTAGCAATTTGGATATATGTGGATGGTAACATGCGTCCATCTGCATAAAGCTACTGCTAGGATACTTGATTCGTCCGAAACTTGGGTGCCCCAAAAATGCCCCACCGCTTAATCATCATCATTTTCCCTGCGACCGTAACTTGAGGGTGGTATTCCATGCTATTCCCGTTTTCAGCCGCCATAGTTCATCATATAGTTTAACGTTCACCAATGAAACGAAAACAGCCATGCGCCGACGAGGGTGCGAGCATCGGTGCGAGCATCGGTGCGAGCATCGACCTTCACGTGCTGTGCATGACTGGTGAAGGGCTCACATTGACCGTCCACGGTGCGACCCTTGGACGGGAGGTCCAGAGGATGGTTGCCGAGCCTTTACGGTGTTTTTCTGTGTATTTTCATATGTTTTTTTCTTTGGTGAATTTATCCCGAACATGGGGATGTGGGGAAGCTGTTTCTTTTTTGAGGGGAGGTCCCTGAGCCGAAATGCTCCAGGAACAACTTCCGTGCAAGGCGGGTGCAAAGTTCGCCCTGCATTACATGGAAGCCAAACTCCTGCCACATCAAAGTCTACAAGAGCAAGGCATCGTTCGTGAGGCGACTCTCTCCTGCACGCGCCTTCCAACAAATTTGATGGAGGCCTATTGGTCAGTCCGTAACCTAAGGGACGAGAGCGAGTTGGAAGGGGTTAGGAGCTTGAAAGGAGCACGAGATGGTGATTATTTGTGCTACCTTCCACGAACGCTTGAGAACTTGAGTTTTTCTGATGAGTTCAACCGGAGTTTGGAGCATGTGACATTTCCAGGCAATCTTGAAAGTTTGATGTTTGGGAAACATTTTGATCGAGACTTGAAGCAGGTGAAATTTCCAAATAATCTTCAAAGCTTGGCTTTTGGTGAGAGATTCAACTGCAGTTTGGAGCACGTGAACCTACCAGACGGTCTTCGACACTTGACTTTTGGAAGGGACTTTGACCAACATTTGGAGCAAGTTAAATTTCCAAGCAATCTTCAAAGCTTGACATTTGGAAAGGAGTTCAACCAGAACTTGGAGCGCGTGACTTTGCCAAGCCATCTTCAAAGCTTGACATTTGGTGACGAGTTCAACCAGAGCCTAGAGTGCGTGATCCTGCCAAATGGGTTGAAAAACTTGACTTTGGGACACACATTTGACCAAGACTTGACAGTGGTGACTTTCCCAAGCAATCTGCAGAACTTGAAATTTGGCGACTTGTTTAATCGGAGTTTAGAGGGCGTGACTCTGCCAAGTACCCTTCAAGGCTTGTTTTTGGGTGACAACTTCAACCAGGACTTAGAGAGACTGGCCTTTCCAAGCAACCTTCAAAGTCTGAGCTTTGGTTTGATGTTCAACCAGAGTCTGGAGCGCGTGACGTTACCAAACAGTCTTAGAAACTTGACATTGAGCGAAAGTTTTGAACAGAGCCTGGAGCAAGTGTCCTTTCCAGCGAAGCTTCAAAGTTTGACCTTTGGTTGGATGTTTACAGAAAACTTGGAACGAGTAGCCTTGCCCAACAGTCTTCTAATCTTGACTCTGAGCGATAATTTTGACCAAAGCTTGGAGAGGGTGACCTTTCCTAGCAATCTTCGATGTTTAAGCTTTGGCAAGGACTTCGACCGGAGTTTGAATCAAGTGACCTTGCCGTGCAGTCTGCAAAACTTGCTGTTTGGCAGCTATTTCAATCGAGATTTGGAGGGAGTGACCTGGCCCAGCAGTCTTCAGAGTTTGACTTTTGGTTGGATGTTCAACCAGCGTCTCGATCGAGTGATCTTGCCATGTGGTCTTCAGAACTTGACCTTTGGCAGAAATTTTAACCAAGACTTGAAGAGTGTAACATTTCCAAGCAATCTTCAAAGTTTGACTTTTGGTGCAGATTACAACAGGACTTTGGAGCGAGTGACCCTGCCAAGTGGTCTTGAAATGTTGACCTTTGGCAGAGAATTCAACCAAGATTTGAGGCCAGTGACTCTTCCAAGCAATCTTCAAAGCTTGACTTTTGGTTATTGCTTCAACCAGAGATTGGACAAAGTGACCTGGCCAATAAGTCTTCAACATCTGACCTTTGAAGGACCTATCAACGACTCGGCTGAACTGCCTTTTCCGACCAACCTTGAAAGCATAGCTTTGAATGGCATATCATTGAGCTGTGTGTGATGAGCTGGGCACAATTCGCCACCTGACCCCACATCCAGCAATTGGCTGGAACAAAAGGATCCCTCATGCATGGGATGCATGGGCTAAAGTTGCGAGGTGAAATTCCATTAATTTGCAATCATTTGGGCATATACAGTCACTTTTTCAGACCTACAGACTTTGGCTCCAAACCCACAGATTGTTGACGCTTCAATGCCATGAATCTGCAGAATTGGTGCGTTGCAGCCATACAAAGATTGGGTCTGTCCAAGTGGGAAATCCATGGTAATCCCATCGCCAAAGGCTGGGAACATGATGCTTCGTGCAACAGAACTCGAGGATCTCTCGAATCCTTTGGCACATTTTGGCACTGTGAATGGGTCGAATTGGATTCACGCTCTGGCAATCAGAGATGGGAAGGGAAAATCCATCGTAGATATATTATGATATATTTACAGATTATTTTCATTTATTTTCCCATTGAAACATCCATTCATGGGGGATTTCCCATTGCCATGTTTGATTGCCGGAGTGTTTCCCGCTGCCCAACGATGGCAAGTGTGTGACCATTGGGACCGAACCCCCCCATCCAAAATCAGTTGGATGGATAGCAACCCCCAAAAGGATAGAAACGTGAATTCCGAACCTAAAAAATCACTTGTTTGTGTAAATTATAACGACCTCACTGCGACCTCACTATAATCATAGCTAGTATGGGAAATTAACCCAGACTTGTTTACTTTTCTATTTTTTAGGTGCTTATTATAAACTTGAACAATCTGATTGTAGGTCCCAGATTCTTAAATCTTGACCCAGCCAATGTGTTTGAAAACACAACGACTAGGGCCCTTGTTTTCCTGTTTGTGGACACAACCAGAAGTCGCACCATCCTGCAGCATTCGCACACGGTTTTTGAATGTCTGTATGAATGCTGACTTCCATTCCGCTGGACAGAGCTCAATTTGCATGGCTTGTAGTCACATGATCAGTTTCGTTGCTCATCCTGTTTGTTTGGCAAGAACGAACCAGTAAGCTTTTCAAAGATCGTCAAAGACCCACATGTGTTTGTTCGGAAGATTTTCGCTGTTTCGTAGGATCCACCCTTGTTGGCAAGATAGATCCCGATGTTTGTCAGGTTCTTTGGCAACATCCACATGGTTTTTCCCGCTGCCCACCCGCAAGGCGTTGCAAGAGCTGCAGGAGGCAGGACTGAGTGAGGTCCCAGACCTGTCGCAACTCTCCAAAGTGGCCGGGGGACCCACAGGGTCCCACAGGGTCCTCAGCCTGAGTGCATAACAGGCATTGGAATGTGCCAAGGTTTCGATTGAGGATTATGGACACTGTAAGTGATAAGTGGGCATCAATATCTTGTAACATGTACCACATAATTAAGCTATAAACCACTGATGCAGGATTTGGATCTCATTTCAGTCGACTGTAAAACTTGTTTTCCTGGGCAAACTTAAAAAAAACGAGTTGGCTCACCGGAAGGTCAAATTCGACCAGCAATCGCCCAATCGCCCATTCTGGAGTGTTGGAAGAAACTATTTGGAACTTTTTTTTTTGGTCTGGCACTGCAGATGGAAAGCAGAGGGTGGAAGATTGAGTTGGGTTGGAAGGTGAGGTTGGGAGTTGTCAGGCACCTTGATTTGAGCTTGGCATGTGGCAACCCCTTCAAAATAATTAGCTCAAAATATGTCAAACGGGATTTAAAAAAAACTCATGTTAGGGAAAGACATTCTGAGGAGGGTGGGAAGGGAAATTATTTCCAGGTATAGCTAGAGTTGTAAACCCGGCTTCCGTCAATCCCATTCGAACTAATTTATATACGGCTTATTATTTCGGGGTACGGCTTATTATTTATTTCGGGGGGTGGGAGGTTGGGGCGACAAGGTATGAGTGAACAAAATCCCATCAACACCCAGCAGAATGGGTCTTTTTCATTCTGTTTCATACTTTTTCGAAGTTTCAACTCTCCTCTCAACGTCTGACAGTATATGTTTGGATGCCACCCTGTGTTAATCAGTAAATATGTTGTTCCAATGATCAAAACTCCTCCAATGATCTGCTCAGCCTGGTTGATCTGATGGTTCAAAGATGTTTCTCTCCCCAATGATCGAGTCGGAGTCACTGTCTCTCGAATTTGGCAGATGGTTTGATTTCCCAACAAAATGGAGGTATGACTATGACTGTTAAAAGCGCTTTTCCTGCAACTGCAATAGGGTTATAGTAACCACCCGGGAAATAGGAATGTGTTTCCATGATTGTATAGATGATGTTTTCTTCCATATATGTTTCAGGTTTCCAGCTGTTCTATCTTTTTGGGGGGTTGCTATTTTACGATATTTTACGTCTAGTCATTGCAGTGTTCCAGTGTTCCAAATACCGCTGGTACTTTTTTAAATCTTTTTTTGGGCCGACGACTCAGCATGACCTTTGACTCGACCTCCAAAATCTCAGGCTGTTTTTGTTTTTCTCTGTATTTTACCCAGTCAAAAGATGTATCCGTAGAATTGATAGTACCCTCTGGTAATTTCAACAACGGTAAACCATCTATAAATGGGCCCTTTGCTATAGCTATGTTAGTTTACCAGAGACAAACTGTTTCACCATTTCCCGCAGAACAAAACTTCGACGACTCAGCAGCTGAGGTCAAAAAGAAGACGGCCTCCGCAGACAACTCCCGTCTGCCTGAAGAGGTTGCGGCTGGGGGGTTGTTGGAAATGTGTTGTCCTCTAAATTGGGATCTAATGAAAATATATATATATTATATTATATATTATATATATATTATATATATATATAATATAATATATTATATATTATATATATAAATATTATAATATATATATATTTATATATTATATATATATATTATATTTTATATATATTATATTATATATATATTATATGTATATTTATACATATTAATCCGATCATATTATCTAAGAATGGATAGATTATAGATATTGATTAAGGATAAAGCACAAAAGGTGAGGAGAGTTCACTACAGATCCAGAAATATCCAGAACTCGATCGCTGAATCGTTGAGGCTGAACTGGTCAACCTGTTCACTAGGCTTTGTTAGCCCATATCCGTTTGACCAAGCAAGCAGCCATTGGGCCATGCCAATCCCCGAAACCTAACGTCGAATCCCAAAGAAAGCTTCTGAAGACGATGGGTTCCATGATGGGTCTTGGTGATGAGCCAGAAATCCCAGCTGTAGCTCTCACAGTAGCAACCGTTCTCAGAAGTGACGCTGATCATTATATTGTCAGAAGTGACTGATTTTGATGGCGTCAGCCAAGTACTGTTTACTTGAAACCTTTGGCATAATGGTCCAACATTCCTAGGGATCTTTCTAGGGATCTTTCGCCAAAGTCAGGAGCACACCTCGTCCTACATGGCAATGACCCTTTGGTCCTGGACTCCCAAACGTCCAAATCCCCAGCTTGTTCCATGAGTCTGGATGGTGTAGCATTGAAACAACAGCTGTTTTTTAGTGTTCATCTCTGCTACACGGGAAACACACACCAAGTTGATGAATATATATGTTATATTATATTACATCATACTATATTATTATATTATATTATATCATATTATATTATATTACATTATCTTATGTTATGCTATGTTACATTACATTACATTATATTATATTATATTATAAGGGAAATTGATACAACACGATACAACCTTATATGAATCTTATGTTCCAGTTCCATTTTATCGTTGAGAGGATCAACGAAAAATCATTTGATATGACGTTGTCACACTTTGACACCATGGGCTCAAGCAGTTGACTCAATGTTTTTGGTTGTGGCTCAGTTCAACCAACATTTGCAACAACAAAGACACAATATATACATAAAATCTTAGTGTCTTCTCGTGGTTTCAACAGTTTTTTTTGTCATATCCTTCATCCTAGGGATGATGACCTTTACGTGTTGTCACCGAGGTTGGTTTGAGAACATCAAGGGTCAAGGTAAGGCGGCCGGGGCCAAGAGCGAGGCGCGGGTGTTGCGGCACGGCTGAGGTTGGAGAGGCCGAGCGGTTTAGGTCATGGATGAACTTCAAACCATCTTGATTTTATAGTGGTTTTAGAGTGATTTCCATTGTAGTGATACATAGTGATATAGTGATTCATGCTGATTCATGGTGATTTATGGTGAAATCTGTTGATTAACCGTGGTCGTGGAGGAATATGAAAGTCACACACATACATATATACATACATACATGCATGCATGCATACATACATACATCCATACATCCATACATCCATACATCCATACATCCATACATCCATCCATCCATCCATAGATAGATAAGAAAGAAAGAAAGAAAGAAAGAAAGATAGATAGATAGATAGATAGATAGTTAGATAGATAGATAGACAGACAGATAGATAGATAGATAGATAGATAGATAGTATATATACATACATGTACATACATGCATGCATATATATATATACATACATACATGTATGTGTATATATATATATACATATATATATACATAGTATATATATACATAGTGTATATATATATATATACAGTATGTATATATAGTATGTATATATAGTCATATATATTATCATTAATATATATAATAACAATAATGATAATAGTATTAATGTATACATATACATATCATATAACATATTATATGTATATGTATATATTACGGCAAGACCCTGAGGTTTGCCCGGACTCGCAACGAGCGTCCGGGCAAGCCAAGATGACGATGACGATGACGATGGCGATGATGATGATGATTATTATTATTTTGATATCTTCTTGAAACCCTGAAAGAAACCCTAATGATTGTATGCTTAATTGTTCCATGGGGCCGGGGGATTTTGATATCTTCTTGAAACCCAATAAGAAACCCTAATGGCTGTAATTCCATATGATATGTAGAAGCGACATGTTCTGGTTATATGATATGTAGAAGCAACATGTTCTGGCTAACACCCTAGCAACAGAATTGAGCATAAAATCCTTCCTGTTGTTTGACGTCGTGCAGAATTCCCTGGTATTTACGTTATTCTGGGCTTGGGCAAACCTCGGGGTCTGTGTGTAATATTATATATAGCATAGCAACCACAGTTTTCAATGGTCAATTTTGATAGCAATTAATTAGATAGTATATATATATACTTACAATATGTATATATATATATATACATAATGTGTGTTTTTATATATGAATTCATATACGTAGTATAATTTGGTTCACAGCGCTCAGTGTCACTGAAATGCAAGCCGTTTCCTATGACCTTCATTTAGGGTGTGACTTGTTAGGCTTGGAACTGGGAAAGCCTCCTAGCGGCATAGCAAGAACACGGCACCTATGCGTGTGACGTAAATATACCTCATGTTTGGACTTATATAAACAGACAGGTAAATGGATGTTGGACTTAAACAGAAAGGTAAATAGATGTGATGCAAATCTTGCAAATAGTTTCTTGATGCTTCTTGTTGATGCTATCCCCCCTTTTTTGCCATATTCGCCATGTGACTAGTTCTCAATGACTTGCGGATCTTGAACATCCCCCTTCAAATATCCCTCACTGTTCTCCCTCACTGGAATCATAATTGATGAGAGGAATCATCCCCAAATGGCCTTAATTCAGGTTTGTGAATTGTTATCATTTACCATAATTTACCCACATATATATATATATATACAATATGTATAATATACACTCTATATATATATGTACAATATATCCCCAATGGTTGGGTGATGTTCAAGTCATCTATCCTGGTGGCGTTCGGTCCTCCCAAGCCGTCCTGGTTTGGGTCCCGATGTCTGGAGGACGTGGTGGGCAACGAAGGCAATGACGGAGACCAGCTTCCTCCACTCGTCCCGAGCTCAGGAAGCAAAGCTGAGAGTTCTGGGGATTGATATGGGTGGATAAATGGATAAACATTATATAATGAATAATGAAAATGCCATTCCTTGATTTTTTAAAACTGCAGTCTAAGTATTAGATTATCACTATTTGGGGACTACCCCTTAGTTAATAAACCATGGTTTATCAATCCGGGCTCAACATTAATGCATATGTTTGTTGACAGCTGGATGGATGGGTCCACTTTTCTGCCAGGAACCCACCTATGCCAGTCTATTGCACAGATTTCATTTGTTGAGCACCCAGCTCTTTTTTGACATGTTTTGACCCAGTAGCATTTGAGGCTCTTCTTGTAGATTGGGAAAAAATCATCCATGACAATTCATCCTGTGCCTCCATCGGGGCGAAAACAAAGCAGTGCGATGACGCTGGTGATATCTACATATCATCTCCAAACATTGTTTTCCCCATGTTGGTGCATAGTGATGCTTACCCTCAGGTAATTAAACATGGCAATGAACAATCCACCATTTATAGATTATGTTCCCACTGAAGCTTGCATTTGGTTCGGGCATTTCACATTGCTATATTTGATTACCAGAGGGTATCTTCTTCCATGTATGTGACTTATGTGCAGGATAGTATTCGTGGTTGATAAGATCTTATTGTGATGGTTATATAGTCCAGTTAGTCCCAAAATCTTATTCCAAATAATCGCATTTAACTGCCCATTCATATTGAAGGCCTCATTCTTTCATGGTGGCCATCCGTATCGGTTTTGTGTGCACGGCACGACCCAGGATGAGGCCAAGTTGCAGGCGAACTTCGAACGAAAGCTGACGGTCTTCGAAAATTTCAACACCCGGAAGGAAGCTGAAGGACGTCCCTGTGATGCTCGCCTGAAGGGACCGGGACAGGGTGGTGGAGACATCATCTATTACCCTCTGGTAATGACTAACATAGCTATTGAAAATGACCATAGAAATACTCTCCACTTTGAAACTCAATGCGTTCACATGTTTTGCTGCGTCTAGTTGGGGGGAAAGAATTGTGGAAGTCGATGCGTGCGGCGTCCAGCTTGTGTTTGGAAAACATGGTTTTGACTATTGATACTTTTACCT
>Ga0126342_10000945_pt1 | contig 37309 bp, 42 predicted proteins | sample Cyp1metagenome_FD_92528 | JGI IMG/M metagenome (GOLD analysis project Ga0126342, IMG submission 92528) | Coral microbial communities from Lord Howe Island, Old Settlement Bay, Australia - Cyphastrea 1 metagenome | ecosystem: Host-associated > Invertebrates > Cnidaria > Coral ... | reverse complement strand
TCCCATATAATTCCCATATATGTCCCATATAATTCCCATATAATTCCCATATAATTCCCATATATGTCCCATATAATTCCCATATAATTCCCATATAATTCCCAAAAAAATCCCATATATGTCCCATATAATTCCCATATATGTCCCATATAATTCCCATATATGTCCCATATAATTCCCATATAATTCCCATATATGTCCCATATAATTCCCATATAATTCCCATATAATTCCCATATATGTCCCATATAATTACCATATAATTCCCATATAATTCCCATGAAACTGGCTATTTCATGGCTATCTACATCTCCAGTGACAAACTTTTATCGAGCCCAGGACCAGGAGTCAATCGCGAACCCCTGGACTGGAAAGCCGATCCAGTGCTGACAGCTCGCGGCCCACGAGTTCGCAGGTGGGGCTGGGGGGATAGGAACATATAGGAACTGGGGCTTCAGCCAGCAGGAAGGAGTTTTTATGGTTTGATAATGGTTAATATAGTGGCGAATAATGGTTAAAGGGTGATTTAATGATTAATAATGGACAGTCTATGGTAAATCATTGATTAATATAGTGGTTCATAAATTCAAACATATCATAAATGACAGGTTTTTTTTCGTTAGTAATGTGGGATTCACCCAGGCACCATCCCATTAACCAAGACCTGGGGGTCCATAAAAGGTCCATCATCCCATGGCGATTTTGGAGGATGGTGTCCATTACTGGCTTTGCCTCAAGGATGATGATGTTGTTATAGCCCATAGGATCCATGTATGGTATATATATAGTTTTTTTTTTTTGTGGTAACATTTACCATCAATATACCCCCGTTATGTTAGCATATATACCAGCACCATGGATCCTATGGGTAGGGAATACATGGAATACCGGTTGGCAATGATCCAGGCAGTGATTTTCAGCATCCCGTGACACGTAAATTTTCAGGGGAGATACTCCAAGCCATGGATTTCCCGACAGAAATCGAGCATCAGCAATCAGTAGATCACCAACTTGCACGGGTAAAGTGAAACCTGCCATGTTCTGTTGATTCGACCATTTGGACCATTTCTGTTTGGGAAGCCCTATAAGAATCTATAAGAGATGCATCAAACTTCAACGTCCCTACATCTCGCAGCTACTGACTTGACGTGATCACAGACTCCTGGGAAAAAAGGACTGTCAGAATTATCTGGTGTTGTCGTTTGTGTTTGCAATTGTACGTTTTATATCATTTTATGACTTCTGGGTCCATCAACCAGACTTTTACAATATTTTGTTAAGTCGTAAGTCCATGAGTCACCCAACTTTGAGGACATTATATTAAATTATATCTATATATAACATCATATAACTATATAATACACATATATATTTATATATTATATGTAGTTCATTTAAACTTTAAACTATATATTATGTAGTTCATTTTCTATCAGCTTCTTGGGTTTTCTGGTGGATCAATCACCACTCTGTTGGCTCCACCAGCAGCTTGGAGTCTTGGAGGTTCCACTGCTGCCGAGACCCAGGCGCTTGGAAGACGAAGGCCGGAGCTATCACTGGGGATGGGAAAATCATGGAAAGGGGGATTTTTCAGCCAATATCTTTAAATATGGTTATTATATAATGGTTATATAATGGTTATATAATGGTTATATAATGGTTAGATAATGGTTAGATAATGGTTATATAATGGTTATATAATGGATGATAATGGATGATAATGGATAATAATAATGGATATTACATAATATATTCTATGTGAAGTTTCAATCTCTACATCCACAATCTGATGAGATATTCATAGATATTCATTTCATTAAAGACCAGCCACTGCGGAATCGCCACCATTGCAGATGCTGCCACAGTTTGGCCCCCCGGCACGGCTCGCTGGCGGCGGCTCCAAGTGCAGCGCACGGTGCAACGCGAAGAGCGCAGCGAGCGCAGCGAGGGCAGCGTTGCAGCGGTGGTGCCGCAGCCGGAGCCGGAGAAGGTGGGCTGCGGATCACTGCGGTGGCTGATTGGGTCCTGGAAATGGACCAAATTTCACCAAATGTCTCAAGATGATCAAGATGTCTATCTTGGAGAGTTACCACACAAAACTGAGCTATATTGGCTTTGAATTGTTTATCACGAAAGCTAGCGCTAGCGAATGCTGGAGTTTCTTCTTACTTTAGCATTACTTTAGCAAGAGATGAGGCAGACCAAATGCCAAACCCGTGATTTTGCACGTGAAGCTCCCCCCCTTCCCTCCTCCGGGCGCTCCCGAAATCGATATGTGGTCCATGTAGTGGTCCATATTTAAGCCCACCTCACTCATTCCACCGGTTCCCTTTCACATCTCGCCTGACCGTGCTCCCATTTTCCCCTGCTTAGCTTTCGTTCACAAAGCCTTGGGACTCAAGAAGACTCAAGTGATGTTTTTTTTTCTTTGGGCGAGATTTCTGGACTTGTCTAATTTGGATGATTAAAGGATGTTTTCAGATCATATATCAGATTTTTCAAGTGATCTCTTTGTTGGAAGTTGATGCGGGGCATTGTCAGTGAGATCCTCTTGGCAGATTTACCAAGCTTGCCTACTCTTGGGCAGTCTTAGCAAAGTGGGTGTCCAGTGCATTCTGTTGGTTTTCTAGACTGGTGGAATAATTGTGAACATGCTGCAAAACACGAGATTTACTATGTCAGCTGAGGGTCTGTGACATATGAGTTTTTTTCATGAGCCCAAGTGATGGAAACACAAAGCACAGTGCCCAACAGCTGCAGGCAGGCAGGTTGTCCCCTCAGCCACCTACGAAGCCGCGCAAAGTGAAGCCGCGGCCAAAGCCCAGAAGCCGGCGATGGTGGGAGCTGTAACCAGGCCATAGCCACAGCTGTGGAGGCATGTTGACAATGGACATCTCGAAGGAAACCATACGGTGCAACTCTGCAACCTTGGGTCGAGGATTTTGTTTGCCAAACATGCCAATTATTTCTAATTACACTATATATCTGATGCGGATGATCATGGATGATTACATCATGTCCATTGTGGATCAATAGCAAACACTTGCGTGCTCCGGCAAGTCCCCACCCCTTGGTCCTAAAAACAGGACCAGCGGACCGGCAGGATCCGGGGGTACTTCATCCGTAGCAATTTACATGTGCCCTGGCCAATCATGGAACCTGCATCTATACCCCACCAACAGCAGATTTGTCAGCCAAATTCAGCTAATGAACAGGGACTCTCGCACACATCATGGATTTTTAATGAAAAGTTGAGATTTGTTGGAGCGCTTTGACAAGTTGACCATGGCACACAATAGATAGGCATACCAGCGGCAAAATGCTTGGTCATCCCCAGCACACCTCTGGACCTCGGACAGTGGCCTATGGTGCTGCCTCGTCACTCCGATTTCCTTTGGTTGAAAGGGGGTGGCCAAGGTCGTTTTGAGCTGAAGAGCAGTTTGGAACTGCTGTTTCACAGCGCCACTTGCACATGAAAGGCATGTCAAGACATGGCAGTGTTGGGCTGTTTGCAGCGCAGCATCGTGAGCTAGATGTGGCTGTGGGTCAAAATATCTTCGACCCCAGATTCTCAGTATTCAACCCTTTCCTTATTTGCATACCTTATTTTGGCCCATGCCCTTGTGAATGTAGCAGTGGAGAAAAATGGCCGCACCTTTCAACACATCAAAGACTTCCAGTAGAAGTACAGTGATGTGTTCAGGATGCTGTGCGTCAGTTGACTCACTTGATGAGGCTTTGCATTGTTGATTTTTTGATGTTGCAGATGATTCGGATCATGGTTTCAGGTAGCAGATCAATGCCAGGGATTTGGACCCTGTGCCACAGGAACCATATCTTTAGGCCTTGCACTGTGCAACAATTCAGGCATTCTCAAGAAATGTGAGCACGCTGAATCATTGACAACATTTGCTGCCACATGCTTTTCACAATTCTTTCGCATCAGCAGCAACTGCACCCATTTGATTCACTAGTTACGCAAATTAAGATATATTTTTAGAATTTTAGTCTTCCTCCATGGCCAAGTTAGTCGATGGTCAAGGTGAAGAGGCTGTGGTAGGCCGAGTCGGCTATTGGCTGGACACTGGCGATTTTGTTTCCACAGCAGATCTGGATGCTGAGCACATCGGAGAGATCGGCTTCCCTAGAGATTGGCCAGGCGTCTATGGCAGTAGCAAGGCCTTGAAGCAGTTGGTTGGAAAGAAGGGCAAATGTGCTGGGAAGAAGGTCGGAGTAGTGCCTCTGCCAGATGCCAGCCAGCTTTCACTGGTGAAAGGTGTGCAATTTCATCCGCTTCAAAGCTTTTCCAATGCAGAGCGAGCAGCCAAAGCTGCTGGCATTGACATTGTGAGAGGATGGGCTGTGTACGAGCACCTAGAGAAAGACGTCAGCGAGGCCTTTGTGGCTGAGAGATTTTGGTGGAACTCCCTGGCAGATGGCACCTGGGTGGATTTCACCCCACGGCCCCAGATGTTTCAGGAGATGTTGCTGGCTGAAGCAGTGGATGGTGCCCCCAAAGCACAGGAGCCTCTCAGCGGCCCACAGCAGAAGTTGCTGCAGCACCTTCTGGCCCAGCGCTTCCCCAGTGCCGCGGCAGCCACGCCACCGGCTACGGCGCCGGCCGCGGCACCAGCCGCGGTGACAGCACCGGCACCATCGGCACCATCGGCACCCAAGGTGACTACCAAGATCCAGCAGAAGGCGAAAACGCCCATCACCCCAACGGCACCAGCACCGCAATCCTTGAGAGAATTGGCCCGACGTGTTCAGGCAGGTGAATTGGAAGCAGTGAGGCAACTGGATGAAAAGCTGCGTGGGGATGATGAACTCTGCGTGCAGATTGCCAGCGAGGGCTTGGCGACACCACTGTCCAAGATGTTGGGAGATTCAAAACACCAGGACTGCTTTGAGGGGATCGCACGACAAGTGATGAAGCTGTTTTTATGACCACAATCACAAAGAGAGTAATAATTAATGTGTTGTGAAGTTTTGCATGTTGATCAACAAGAACAAGCGCTCACTGAATCAAACATTATATTATCAATATGCACTTATGTTACATATGTTGATTTTTGTTGGTTTATAACTTATATTTATCACCTTTTTTTTTGACCTCTTGTTGAAGTCACCAGGCTCCATCCCATGAACACAGGAGGCTGCTCTGAAATTGATGCTCCTCCTGAGCGATGCGGGTGTCTCCCAATCCGCAGACGTGGGAACAGAGTTGATCGCAGGGGGGGCGGTCCCGAAGCTGATTCAGCTGTTGAGCAGCGACTCCATGCAGGAAATGGCTGCTGCCGTGTTGGGCAACTTGTGTCATGAGAGTCCGGAAAATCAAGATAAGCTGGCGGACAACCAGATGTTCCAAAAGTTGGTGCCTGGTTAGGCTTGTTTCAGGTTGTTTTCGATGTTCCATCCATGTAGTTAGTGGTGCTAATCCCCCAATTCTTTGACAAGATCTCATTCTTGATCTGCACTAGTTTTGAATGGAGAAACTACAACATTCTTAATCAAATAATATCGCTTCATTTTTTTGTGCATCCCAATTTTCGGAACAATCTCAGGTGGAGATGCTCTCCTTCCCTGGTGCTGTGGCGCAAGAAGCCGCCTATGCCATTTGGAATTTGACGGTGGGCCACGAGAAGAACAGCGACGCCATCGCGCGGCTGGGCGCGGTACCCAAGTTGGCGGAGCTGCTGAAGAGCACCTCGGACATTGCGCAGGAGAATGCTGCGGGGGCGCTGATGCACATCACCATCTCACAGGACGGTTTGGTTGGTTGGAATGGAACACATCTTCATGACATATTCATGAGATATTCATAGCATATATTACTGGATAGCCAAACATAATGAATGGATATGAATGGAGTAGTTTCAGTTTTTGTGTGTTTTTGTGGGGGGATGATAGTAGAATATGTCATTGCCATGATTGCAGTTGACAAAATAGAGATATCATGAACTTTCTGGACCTGAGCAATCCTAAGATATCCTAAGCATATCTGATTATCTAAACATTGCCTGAAATGACAGGAGGCAAGATCAGTGATTGGCAATGCCATTCCCAAACTCTGCGAGTTGTTGCAGGGCAGCTTTGAACCAGAGGTGAGCACTCAAGCAGCTGGAGCGCTATTGAATTTGGCCAGTGATTCTTCGGAATACGCCAAGCAGATTGTCTCCAATGGTGCAGTCCCTTCCTTGGTGAATCTGGTGAAAGATGGCCCTGACTTGGCCAAGGAATATTCTGCAGGTGCTTTGATGAACTTGATGCGTGGGGACATGGAGGTGGCTTCCAATGCAGCCAAGCAGGGTGCTATTCCCTCCTTGGCCAATTTGCTCTCCAGACCTTCAGGTACGTGTATGGTACATGTTAGAGTTGGGCAACCATCCAGATAGGTTGATCCCCTAACATGAAAGGTTTTCAACTTTGAGGTCCAAGAACATGCATACAGTGAAATTTAGTGAAATACTGTTAAAATTTGCGGATTCCACGAATTCCACGGCATTTGCATTTTGAGCCTGTCAGGTCATTCCGAGTCTCTTGGTGCCTTGGCCAACTTGGCCTCGGGCAGTTCGGAACGTCAGATCCAGATCTACAAGGCGCAGGTCACGCGGAAGACCGTGGCGCTGCTGGGGGATGAGGACGTGGACGTTCGGCGCTCCGCGGCGGCGCTGTTGATGAACCTGGCGCCCCACGCGAAGATCAAGGAACGCATCGTGGAAGCACAGGCCCTGAAACCTTTGGCCAAAGCCTTGAAGGACAGTGATGAAATTTTGAATGAACGGGCTGCAGGTGCCTTGGCCAACTTGTTCAATGACCACAGCGCCAATGTCCACGCTGGCTTTCAACAGGCCCCGGAGATGATTCCCTCCCTGGTGTCGTTGATCCAGACACCTGGCCTTTCGGAAGATGCCAAACGACAGGGTGCTCACGCCCTGGCGATGTTGGCAGCTGAGGATGGGCCATGTGATGCTGTTTGGCAGGCCGGAGCTGGTCCTCCCTTGTTGGTGTTGCTGAAGGATATGATTGGTGAAGCAGCACTGGGCATCATGAACTTGTCATGGAGATGGCCTCAAGTGAAGGCGGAGCTGGTGAAGTCTGGCACTTTGGAGTATTTGATGGACATGTTGAAACATGGGGATGACTTGGCCAAAGAGTATGCAGCAGGCGCTCTGATGAACATGACGGCAGGATCTCCTGACAATGCTGAGAAGGCCACAGCTGCCGTGAAAGATTTGTCCGAGTTGCTGAAGTCCAATGCAGTGCAGGCAGCAGAATGGGCCGCTGGAGCTTTGGCCAACATCACCAGATCAGGGCAAGCTGCGCAAGAGACAGCCATCGAAAATGGCGCGGCCACCTCCATAGCAGCTCTATTACCAAAGGTCACAGCCAATGGGATGAGCCTGGTGGTTTTGGCCCTGGCATCTCTGGCGGAAACCCAAGGGAACAGTGTCTCTAAAGCCTTGGGAGCTGAAGCCAAAGCAAAGCTGAGGGATTTCAGAGACAGCAACAACTCAGACCTGCAGGAGTACACCAAGACACTGGTGGATAAGCTTGGCCCAGGCTTTTCCTTGTGAAACACGCTGAAACACGGCGAAACATGGTGAAACATGGTGAAACATGTTGTGAAACCACCGGTGAACAACTTGGATCTCAAAAGAGGCGTGCCGTATCGTGCAGTGCTAGTGCCAAACTCACAAGCTTCCAAGGACTGGCTGTGAGAACTTGTCAGACCAACTTTCAGCATACTTTAAGTAAGCATGAGTTGTGATATTATCAAATATGTTATCGCGTACCTGCTGACCTGCCGAAACCAATCAGACTGGCACAAGTCAAGCAGCCAATCCGTGCAGCACAAAACCGAAGACACATGGAAAATCTTTGATTGGCACAAAACTGCAACTATCTTTGCAAGCTACACTGGTTTTCGGGCAAACCACTCGATGACTTACATTCTTACGATTTCACCCTTGGATGAAGTGAGCTCTGACAGAAGATCATGGGATGTCTGGTGTTTTTCTAATGTTTTCTTAACATGTTTTAGCCATTTTTTAGCCTGCAAAATTGACTCCAACTGTCTCCAAGTTCTGGGGTTTTGGGAGCTGGGCATTGCCCTGATGTCGACATGGCGAAGAGCATCAGAATTGGGACGGCTGAGGAGCTTGTGGTCCATTGGCAAGATCAGTATCTTGGTCAAAGGAGGCTCGAGAGAAATCCATCATCAACAACATTACTATAATTAGAATGATAGTTAGGATTGGGATAACTATCCCAAAATGGCTGAATTTGCCGCGTTGGTGAATTGTGAAAATGTATCCAGAGCATCAACATCGTCAGCAAAACTATCTCTTTCCTCTTGTTCTTGTTCTTCTTCTTCTTCTCCTTCTCCTTCTCCAGCTTCTTCTTCTTCTTTCCTTCCGTTTTTCCTAATGAAGTCTTGTTTGAAGGTGTCGCATACAATGTTGCTGTTTGCTGATGTTTCAGAAGTACTACCAAGGTGGGCATCAGAACAAGCAAGACAGGACAGGATGTTCTCTTCCCTGTACTGATCGGGGTGGAGGGTCTTTGATATCTTTGATCATCAGAGACATGAAATTGTGACTGCCTGCTCCGGTAGATCCCAATTTCCATAGTTTCCAACCCTTCTCATAACATGCAGTTCATTTGGTTATAAATCCATTAGTTGGCTTGCAAATGTCCATCATATAATCTCCAGTTCCAATCTTCCAATATCATCTATTAAGTCCGAACAACTCCTCTAAAATCCCATCAAACATCTAGCCCATTGAAATATCGAGTTCACTCCCCAACATATTCCATTGTGTACACATTGAGAAATCCCCTATTTCATATATCCATTCGAGAATCCCTCTGGAATCCCTCTGGAATCCATCCAGAAAATCCTCCAGGAGCTCTGCCGGAGCTCCTTCGAGACGGCCTTGTGCCATGCGGAGGTCTCCTTGCATCGCAAGGCTGCGGCCTTCATCAAATCGCTGGGATGTCAAGGGCCCTTGGCCAGGTCGCAGGAGATGGGGAGGAAGATCCTCTGGAGATTTTTGGAATCAACATTCGGGATGGAAATAAGGATTCTGTCAGAGATCCAAATAAACAGAAACATATTTTATCATATTTTAAACACATCTGAAAACATCTCCAAAGTGGGAAAACCTCACATCTTATTCATGTGAATACATGTGAATACCATAAATGTCATACATATGCAATGAGAGGTGAACTCCCATCGAAACAGTTGCTTCATCCAGGACGCTTGGTTGACCTTCCGGGGCTTCGAAGCCTGGCTGGTGTACCTGGCAAACGAAAAGGCGGGACCTGGGAAGCCAAGCTTTGGCCAGGTTTCACCCAGAAATGGGAGTTGTGTTACGTTTATACTGGATGAGGAGGAGGAGGAGGAGGATGCGGAGGAGGAGGAGGAGGATGAGGAGGAGGAGGATGATGATGATGATGGCGAAAGATGTGGGTGTTGCTAGATGATGACGGGAAAGTAATATGGAAAAATGATATAACATCAATGAAAAACATGCAGAACTGGAGGATAGAATGCATGAACATGGATAACAGTGACTATAATGCTCAAAACACGAGGGAGTTTATTCAGGAATAACGGGAAACGATCAGTGTTTTTTGTAACTGGTTGCAAATGTCAAATGGGACAATCTCAAACATGGGTACGGCCCATGAACAGATCCATACCCCATGCCACAAACCTATTTTGGTAGATGCATTCAGAAACAACACAATTAAATCCAATCAATCATGTTGACGGCTTATATTTTGTTAGGTTATGGGATATTACACACACCATGGGATATTACACATCCCGTTCCACAAGCAACATCCGCGAGATCTGTATGATCTGATTGCCCAATTTCTGGAGGCGGCTCAGCACTTTGCTCAACGGGAGGAACAGCTCAGAGAGGAGGAGGACGATGGGTAAAAAAGTTGCCATGCCATGGTGCTCTGTGAGCTCCTTGTAGCTGGCTTAGTTGGCTCTGTGAGTTCTTGATTTTGGGATATGTTGGAGATTGCTGGAAGTATTCATGTGATGATCATTTAGAAGTATGCCATCTATTGCCAGATATGTGGACGATCCCTTTTCAATTCTGGTTGATGACATGGCACGGCTCGAGTCATTCTGGATCCTGAACAGGTGAATCAAACCTTGACGGCATGACATAGCGGGATTGAAATTCCACGCAGATCGTATGACTTGTGGATTGCTTCCATAGTCGATGTACTAGTAGATTGATTTCTGGGTAAATCTGTAGAGGAAATCATGGTTTTTCACACCCAACCGCTATATTTGTATAAATCAGTTTTAATTATATACAAATATAGGGCTAGACCCTGTAAATTGTTCCTTGAACCTTTTCGGGGAAAGTGGTTCCCATCGAACCCCTGGCAGGAGCAACATCAAGCAGACCTGAAGACCCTCGAAGAGAGCCAGGTGTCTATGTCGGCCAGCCATCCGTTGCGCAGTTTCCCATGGTTTCAAGGAGAGAACATATAGTAATTAAGTTAATTTAATTAAGACCTCATTTTGCTGGGGCAAATCTATGGTTTCCTGCGTATTTTTCTCTAACTAATCCAAGTATATTATACCATGGAAGATGTTCCATTCATTGCCATTCTATGTCGCAAACATACTCTTTTCAGAACCATACTTCCATAAAAACCATTGGAATATCTGTCAAACAGTTTGGATAAACAAACTTTACCCTCTGGTAAACTAACATAACTATGGAAAATCACCATTTTTAATGGGAAAATCCACTATAAATGGCCATTTTCAATAGCTATTTTGACATAACCAGAGGGTACAAACCATGGGGATTTTCCACAATCGTCAGGCCGAGATCTCCCGCTGGATCCACCGTGCCCAGCAGGGTCTGGCCACCTCCCAGCGGCACCACCGCGCCGCGGCGCGCCGCTGCGGCGCCTGGCGCAGCGGCGCCCAGCGGCGCGCGGAAGCGGCCGTGGCGTTTCGGCTGTGGCGCCCTGGGCGAAGATCTGGGGCTTGGAGGATGGTGATTTTCATAGGAAAATGATGGGAACATGATGGGAAAATGATGGGAAAATGATGGGAAAATGATGGGAAAATGATGGGAAAATGAGGTGGTTGATTGAAAACATATGGAAAAGAGGAATCATGTAATCATGGCTGATGTATTCTTGGATGTAGATGGGTGGTAAATAGAAATAAATAGAATGGAACGATCAAATTTGTTCTCGTACAAGTAGGGAGCAAATTAACCGTCACTGTGGATGTATATTTAGAAAGAAAAGAATGATGATTTATGCTTGGCAAACGCCACTTTTCTGGACGCATCATTCACCAAGTGATCAAGATGGGAAGTGTTCCCATGTTCTTCGGGGAAAGGGTATTGAATTGTCCCATCAGTGGATGACAACTAGAAATTATAGAGTAAAACCTTGTTCGATGATCAATTATTAAGTGGGATAGTCACCCAAGCAGGCAGCAATATGATGGCTGAACACTATTGTCCGAAGATTGGATTCCAATATATACTGTAATGAGTCTGAGTTGTTTTTTCTGACTGATCAATGGAATTACTATATATAAATCATAAATGACATATCACACTTCCAGAAGGTTTCAGCGATTTCATGTTGTCAATCCTCAAGGTTTTCTGGTGTGGAAAGTGCAGTTTTCTCCATACGCCTCAACATTTGCGGCTCCGCCGCATTGACCTCATGGACTAAGGCTGGTGGCCATTCAACGAGCCAAGAATGTGGTGCAGCAGGAGCAACTGGTGCTTTGGAGGAGCAGAAGCCGTTTGCTGCTCTGTCTCTGCGCTTGGCATTCCTTTGCAACTTCCAGCTGCCGCGAGCGGCAGAGGTGGGTCGCTTATTGGCTGGCTGTGTAGAGAATAACATGTTCAATAAATGTTCATAAGATCTGTTGAAGAACAGTTAGACGCATACATTATAGTTTCAATTGAACAGGATACCTAAAAGGATTAAACATGGATTGTTTGCAAATTTTACAGAAAGTTCCACAGTTTTGCATGACTCTGGAAATGTGTCCATTCCTGAACCCAGGTTGGACTTGGAAGAGAAAGAAGCAGCTTTGCCAAAACGGCAAAGGAAAGACTTGAAGTCGCGGCTTTGGAGATACATGGATTGGTTGACTATTTGCGACTCAAAGAAGGCTCAAAGGACCGCTTTTTTCGGTTGGAACGGATTGGAACATATTGGAACAGTATCCACCGCCCCAAAAAGGTGAGTTGCTCAGTCAGCTGCAAGGTCAGCAGAGATGCGTTCAAAAGACTCAGTTCCACAGGTGATTTAAAAGGATTTGATCCTTTGCCTATTAAAATGGCAATAGATGGGGATAAATATGGATAAAGAATGATAAAGTCTATAGCCTATACTTTTGGACCCAAATATCATCCATTAAATCCTGGTTTAACTCCCGTATTTTTCTGGAGTTTTCGGGACAAATCCATATCAGTTGTTCACTTTGGTTAAATCCCTTTTTGATTACAGTATTAAATCCCACATCCTGGGGTATCCATATCCCCCAATCAATATCAAATATATCAATCAATTAGATCAAATTTTTGTCACCAAAATCTGATCAAAAATCAGATTTTCTGCCAGTGAATCCACATTAATTTTCTCATATTTTCAAAGGGCTAAATCTGCTTTGAATCCACTCTGTCAGTAAAAAACTCTGTCAGGATCAGCCTTCATTTGTTGCTCCACTGCTGGCGCCTGGCCGCTTCAGTGTCCCAGCGCTGCCGCCGTACGGCGCGGAAGGGGCCCGGCTGTTTCGAAGCGGCGCTGCTGGCGCGAGCATGGGCGGCCTGGTGGGATGCACATGTGCCTTGGATGGGTTGTGACTGTACTGTAGATATCTGATGATTACTGTAGATGGTAAAAAGATGGAACAAAAGATGTAAAATGGGGTTATTTTATAGTTGATCATAGTTGATCTTGTGAAAAAAACCCTTTTGAATCCTGTTGATGGGTTTCTGGTTTGAAGGATCATAGCAGTCCCTCCCCAAACTCTGATGAGTTGGTTGAATGAGGGGTTCAATGGCCAAACCTCCGGTTTCGGTGGTGTTTTCGCCCAAGTTTCTTTTTTTGAGTGTCTATTCCTGGCAGTTTGCAGCGCTCGAAGATGTCCACGATGTCGCCAGGTGCAAGCACAGGTCACCGCAATTTGTGCCCAAGAACGCTCCCAAGCCCTAGAAGTCAAAGCTGCACAAGACGCAAGGGCCAGCGAAATTGCAGGCGCTGTTGCGGTGATTCATGGGATATGATAAGCTTTTACTGCATAGCAAGGAAAAACGAAGATGAAATTTGAAGCGGGTCTCAACTCCAGACCTCCTATCACAACAAGTGTAAGTGAAACAAATAGATCAAATAGTCCATATATTGACTGGAAGTACATTAAAACTAACTACAGTAATATAAACCATACTGTTCTGTCCGTTTTCGCAGCAGTTCCTCTTCCAGGTCGCTGCATCGCACGGCAGTTTGACTGGCTGATGATCACCATCCTCCGTCGCTGGTGGTGGTCTGCCACCACGGGGCGTGGATTGCAGCGAGCCAGTGATCAGCTGGAAGCTTGGTTTTTAATGGGATATCATGTTTTTTTTTTTAATGATATATAATGGGATATTATGAACAACTATAGTATATCTGATATCTGATAATTATGTTATTATTTTTAATGTTGTTTAATGGGATATCCGATAAACAACATTAAACAACTATCATGGGATATCAGCAATATGCATTAGTTTTGTTTGTTCTTTGTTTAAATGGGATTGGGATTTGGTGAATGGGATGGTATGATTGGATGCAATTGGATACAAATCAACAAGAACTGAACGTTTGGCGTGTCTGAGCATTTGGTGTTTACTGGCTTGTATTTCCAATTCATGGCTAGTTTCATAAGTGTTTGTGCAAAGATGATAGCATATACCGTGCCTTCTCTCCATCTTTTTTCTGCTGATGCTCCACAGTCGTCATCCCAACACCACGTCCCTACTTCAACGACTCATGAGATGCACCATGCCAACCGTCCCTCCATATCCTCCATGACCCATTGTCATAGTGCTGATATATCCCCATGAAATCCCACTAAAACAACCCGTGAATTCCTATTAAATCCCATGGAAATCCTATTGAAATCCCATGAAAATCCCCAGACATCCCCCAAAAATCCCCTCAGACATCCCCTCAAAATCCCATGAAAATCCCATCACATTTCCATGGAGTTCCCATTAAAAAATGGCAACGATTTGCCAGGAACAGGAGGGAAGGCTTTGTGCCTCGGTGGCGCAAGCGGCGCAACAAGAGTTGAACCAGCAGAAAGATGCGTGGCATCCTCGGTTGGGAAAGCCGATGGGCAAAGATGGGGATATGGATTTAAAATGGATTTCATATGATTTAATGGGATGATCTAATTGGATATGGGATGATCTAATGGCCATCGGATATGGGATTTAATGGGATGATGTAATGGGTATAATCCATATCATTAATGGACATTATTACTATAATATATCATTAATCTATCATTAATGGGCATTATGGATTTATAATGGCCATATAATGGATTTATAATGGATTTCTCATGGGCGCGGTAACCCCCGAGATCTCACGCTTTTTTTAGGCTGGCCCTTGCGCGCCAGCTGCGGTCGCGCGAGCGCATGCAGCTCGAGAAGCAGCTGACGGAGTCGCAGGAGGCCGTTGGTTTTTCATGGAATCCCTCAGGCAGATCTGGGTATACCGCACCAATAGCCTCTATTTTGTAGGGAAAATGATGTTTAAACCGCAGGATTTTGAGATGCCCTATTTTTCAGACAAACCCATCTGTATAGAAAGTTGATGTTCATGATCATGGTCATTATTATTTTGATTTATTGATATTTATTGTGTTTGATTTGAATTTTGCTGCTGCTGTTCATGCTGCTCATGCTGCTGCTCATGCTGCTGCGGCTGCTGATTATTAAATTGTTATAATCATTATTATAACTAGCATGATTGGTATTGATGCTGATTAGGGATAGTACTGGTAATGATTATTGTTTGTGGTCTTGGGAGAATTGATGCCAGCCGGATGATGGGATGTTAGATAATTTAGTTATAATTGAGGGATTGATGGACTATTTGCTTGATTGGTGGATTGGTTGCAAACTCTTTGACACACTTATGACGGTGAAGATGGTTCCGAAGCTTCCAATGATCCATGTTGCTGGCTGGTTCTGTTGGCCATTGACGGGATTGGCATTGGGAACAACAAAGTTGATTTCGATTCCAATGTATCCGGCAGCTGTTCCGTTCACGTCCCATCCCTCAGTTAGAACAGTTAGGATGAATACATTATTCCTGTTTTGACATCTTTTGACCATTGGGATGAGTGAAAAAACTATGAAACCAGCAACCAGTTGAGGCATGTTGTTTCCCAGGCCCTTACCAGAGCCAACGCTGAGTTGGCCAAAGAGAATGAAGGACGCTGCGTTGGATCTGCTTGGCGATGTGTACCACTCAGTCACCGCATTTCTTTCGTGGGGAACATGACGTTTCAACATGTTTCAACCAAGATTTTTTTACGGGTACTGCAGGTACCATCAGTCACCGCCATTTTCAGACACACCCAAATAAAAAGGGATCTCCACCGTCACCATTGACGTTTGGAAGGGCTGTTTACCCTTCCAGTCCCTTCCAGACGTCAGGGGACACCGTCGGCAGGAGCCTCCCAAATGGAAGCTGAGCTTCAAAGGGTCGACGCATTGCTGTCCCTGCAGGGGGATGACTTGCTTCAAGCCTTGCAGGCAGGGAGGAAATTGGAGGAAGGCTGTTTAGCCTCGGTTTGGAGATCTAAAGGCTACAACATACCTAGACTTAGACAATTATTTATATCAGATATCAATTTGTATATGATATATAGTAATATATAGTGATCTATATAGTGATATATAGTGGTATATAGTGATATATAGTGATATATAGTGGTATATAGTGATATACATATTATATAATATGCATGTATACACAGCAATCAGTGATTTCAACCTTCTCCAGTTGAACTCGCCAGGGCTTAGTGATTCCACTTGAAGATGGCAGCGAAAACACATGTGCCTTGGCTATTTTTCGATGTTTGAATCAGGATCAACCATGACCTGGGGCCACCATGGGGCACCTGATTTTCCAACGCCAAGGATATGACAGTATATGTGTACACGTTCATTTTCTGGCCACTTGAACTTCCGAAAACTGCATTGAATTTATGGCTGTGATCTTCTTTTCTGTCGGAACAGTTTCGATTTCGCTCAGAGCGAAGGCTGCTAAGGCCCAAAACACCGACACAGATCATCTTCGGACTCTTTGGATTCTTAGTGAGGAAGCACCTCCACTAGTTGAGATTTTTAGGATCTGATAGATACCATCTCAGGCTCCGGCTTTGACTAATGCAGGAAAATGTATGACTTTTCTGTGCCTGTTCAGTATTTGTCTCTTAGCGAATGATTCAAAATTATAATCAAAATCCGCAGATGCTCGTCATCTGTCAGCGTGCATTAGAATCATTAGAGCATGTCATGTTCAACCCCATAGGATCCATGGTGCTGGTATATATGCTAACATCACGGGGGTATATTGATGGGATCCATGGAGCACCATATATACCAGCACCATGGATCCTATGGGAACTACCTTTCCTATCGTTGGCCAACTTGTTTTGCCAGCTGCGTCGTGAATTTGCTCGGTTTGAGGTCCAGAGGCTGCAGTGGCCACTCCAGAAAGAAGCTTGGAGCATCACAGGGGCCTCCCTCAATGGATGCGGGGTTTGACCCAATGGCGTGCAGGTAAACAATGGTAAACATAGCCTTAAAAAGAGCCTACTGTAAATCATTAGGGATATCCAAAAAGTATCCAAATATCTTACAACCAGGGTTGTCAGGATACAAGTCCAAGTACTTGCATGAAGGTTTCAGGTGTGCAAACTGACATATTTTGACAAATTCTACAATTCCACTGGATTTCTGGTTTCATTCTCCTTGGATGTAGGGCAAGTGGGAGACATGAAGATGGTACCTAAGACAAAGGGCCCACATAGATGCTGAGACATCGCCGTGATTGAACATTGCTTTTCTTGGAGATGGTTTAAGCTCAAGGGAACTTTTACTTATTTTGGAGAACATCTGATTTATCATTGGAAGATAATTGATTGATTACATCATCGCGATTATATTTGATGACTCCAGATGCTATTTACTGGAAGGCCATTGCTTGACGTCACCAAAAAATCCAACAGCCCACTGCTCTAGCGCCTTGTTCAATGGGATGTCGGTGCAATTTGTCGAGGTTCTCCCCAGGAACCAACCAGATCCGACACCAAGGACCTACATCTTCCAGCTACTCTGAGGTTGGTAGATCATGTGGCAAGTAAGTGCTGGTAGTTTATGTGATTCCTAAAATAGGGGTACCCCCAAATCATCCATTTTAATAGGAATTTCCATTTTGAACCATCTATTTCAGGAAACCTCCAGACGTTTTTTTTTTTTCCGCAACAGAAAACCCCGACAGCTTAGCTGGTGCCAGGGCCCAAGCCCTGCTGTTTTTCAAGCGGCACAGTTTGAGGCGGGTCGGCCCGATACACCATGGAGACCCATGGAGTTTAGCTGTCAGATTCAGAAAACCCCATGCAGATCATATTTCATATATTTCTGCTTAAAGAACAAACTTAAGTTAATTACTGAACTACTGAACTACATTTAAGCGATCACTCCTCTCCGCTGTGCCCAGCACGATTCTTGCAGGACCTCAGAGAAGCACGAGCACAAGCGAAGGCATTTGGCAATGGGGACCCCCAAAATCCCACATTTCACATTGGTACTAAAAATATACATGGGCAAAGGAATGCTTAATTTACCGTTATTGATAGTTTTGTGTAGCAATTTTTCAGACACATCCAGCTTGGTAAAATCGATTGATTTTATGATGGGATGGCTATGGATGGCCTGATTCTGGCGAACTTCGGACAGGTTGAAAGATCTGAAGCAGAGTTGGCCCTGCGTGAGCGTCTTGACCCACGTAGTCGAGCCAATGCTGCCTGGTCGGTGCGACTGAGGCTCGACTGCGTGGGGAAATTGAGTTTTTTTGGGATTACCATCCGGTAATCAAACGTGGCAATTGAACATCCCCTAGAAACGGAGTTTTTCTTGGGAGAATCATCCATAAATGGTGGACTTTCCATTGCTGTGTTTGGTTGGAGGGTAGATCAGCCCAAAATTGAGGAGAGTGGGGGGAATCCACTGATTGTTTCATCAATAATACTGTGTCAATATTAGTTCAATCAATGTTGACTAGGAGGAAAATTATGAAAATTGATGATACCATCATGATTTGATTAAAGCAATCTGACTCTTAAACACATTGCGGAGAAATCCAGGTTGCAGTGATCTATATATAGTTTAAACGTTTGAACTAGCCACTGGCCGCGGCTATCTGAAGGCCTTTGGACTCCGATGGTGTTCGGCGGGCAGCTTCGGATGGGCAGAATAGCAGATGACGTCGCGGAAAGAGGGCAGATGGGGGGTAAGCGATTGCCCCAGCGAATTATTGGCTATCACTGGCTCTTCGGGCTGATTTAATTTTATATACAAGCTGGGGCCTCGGTGCAACAGATTGACTTGACAATCTATCTAGCAATCTGCCAGATGCATCCAGATGCAATGTTGTTGCCATGCGGTTAGCATCAGCCATTGCCCAAACAGGTATGGGGCCAATACTCAAGGCTCAGGACACCACAGATTTTGGCCAATTCTAAGAGCAAAGCATTCCAGTTGGAGTTCGGACATTTCTAGCAACTACCCTCTGGTAATTTAACGTAGCTATTGAAAATCACCATTTTTAATGGGAAAATCCACTATAAATGGTCATTTTCAATAGTTATGTTAAATTACCAGAGGGTAAAAACTAAAACCATTGAAGGAATGCAACTGAGTTTTGAAACACATCTTCCCCAGCCGTTTGCGGTCAATCGCTTACGCCCCTGGGATTTCAGTGAACTTAGGGACCGTCAGTTAGAATAGGCTTGGAGACCAAAGGCCGAAGGACTTTGGCCGCAGCTACCACCCAACTATTGTAATCCAAAACATCTGTGCAGTTCTCCCACTGTTTGAATAGGACCATTAGACATATACTGACCCCCTCCAAGTGGTGGCCCCGAAATGATGATACTTTTTGGGAGAGACCTATTATAGTACTATTCACCCACCATGAAACTAAGAACAGACTGACACTGCCGATGTTTCTTGTCTTATCGATTGATATTGATTGCTGGTTGCTGGTTGCTGGTTGCCTATCCGACCTATCCCATGGTCCCATGGCGGAACGATGGCCTTTTTGGCGCTGCGCCGCGACGATGTGGACGTGGAGCGCTTGGTGCGCCGCACCGCCACCACCTCTCTGCCGGAGCGGCGGCGGCAGCGCAGCCCTCGGCGACGGCCGACGTGGGAGCAGGAAAGTGTGCAACGCGGTAAGGGCAGCGCCTGGGAAAGGTTCTGGGATTTTCTGCAAAGCCTCAAGATCTACGTCTTGGACTTAGATGGACTTAGTTTGGGATGTTGTGATTCTTTGAAAGTTTGTAAGGCTCAGAAAGGTCAACGTGTTCTTTTCTTAGCAGAAACCAAGTCCTGGGAGGCAGGCAGTTCAGAGGTCAAAAGCAACTTTACACGGGGATTTCTCAATCAAGTTTTGGTCGGAGCACCCCAGAGCCATGCCTAGATCTCAGGTCACCAGACAACAAGTCACAGCTGAACTGAGACATCTCCTGTCTGAACTGCGTGGAGAACCCATCTTTTTGGGGGGTTATGAGCAAGAACGACGGCTGTTGGACTTGACACTGGGATTTTTGAAAACTTCTTCCTCCAGACGCTCAGCTTGCGAAAATGGTTTGCTGAGTATCCTGGAAACACAAGCAGGTGGTGGCAGCAGCATCTACCATGCACTGATTCCTCGCTTACTGTTGACCTTCGCACCTGATGGCCTGGAAATTCATAAAGAAATAGCACTGCATCACAGTTTTCTCCCAGCAGGTTTGACCCACGCCCTACCCCGGGCTGTGGCGGATCTAGAACGCCTGCTGCGACGGGGCAATGGAAGCAATGGCGATAGCAACCGGCCACCAGAGGGATCAAGTGACAGCGATGAAGAAACTGGGCATCATCCCAGAGGCTCCACCTTTCAGTTGCTTGGGATGGACGACCCTTGCGTCGCTGATGTTTTTCATTTTCCAATGGGTTGATCACGGTGAATCCATATTTTTTCATCCGCCATTTGGAGAATCTACAGGGATGATTTTTCACACAACTTGTTCGGATCCGTGACGCACATGTAAGGTTGGATTTGATGCGAGTGGCTTTGGATGGTGCCTTTTCCTGGGTGCAATTGATGTTGATGTTGACCTACCATGATGAGTTGGTGGAAGCATTGGCCATGAAAATCTTGCGGGAACGCAACAGCGAGCTGATGAATCAGTCAGATTCCAATCTGGATCCATTGGATCCGTCGGGTCGGTTGGATCAGTTGGATCAGTTGGATCAGGATCCACCATCCGATTCCCTGGGTCCGGAGTTCTACGCCAGTCCCCGCGCAGCTTCGGAGGCGTCAGCTGCCTCAGTGTCTGACCAAGAGCCAGGCGGTGGCTCTGAGTCGGGGGAAAGTGATGGAAGTGGTGGAAGTGGTGGAAAGAGAGGGACAGAAACAGCCGAATCTCCACCGGTCAAGGAGGAGCTGTGGGGAATGTGTTCTGTTTCTTTCTTTGTTAGTGCTTGATATGCTTGATGAGATTGTTCTATTTAAAAATCATATGTCTATAAAGATGTGTGTTTGCAAGTCAGCAATATATTCTCTGAGTCTTTTGGTCGAGTCAGGTTTCATAAGCATTGATATGTTCATCTCAGACCCTGCAGGACAGAGCGGATGGCTCTCAAACATCGTTTTTCAGTGCCACCAGCCGCGATCGCGGGCCTGATGTGGCACACCCATTTGGACTCTCAGATGTTGAAGATATCAAGTATGGTCAAGCATGGGCCCTGTAGGTTGTTTTTGACTGTTTTTTGAATAGCATCTTTCCACAATATCTTACTCTCAATCAAAGGAATCCTTGTGTTGCAGGATTCCTCCAAAAACTTTCCTAAACTCCACCCTGATGATTTTTTCCACTCATATTCGGGGCCATAGCATTCCGCCAGCCCTTTTCGTCTTTAAGGAGTCGAGGAAGAGGACGAAGCGGCCGAGGCGGATCAAAGTCCCAGCAAGGCGTCCAGTCGGAAGCATCTCCAAGTGGTGAAGGCTGGGAAGTCGGTGCTGCCGGATTTTTGAATGGCTGAAATGGCGATGTTACCTATGAGTCGGAATTGGTGACGTTGAACTTGGGAGCTGTTTTGGGTGATTTTTGGATCTTTTTGGTGGATCAGTTTTTGGTGTATGTTTTTTTTCATTCTCGTTTGGTGTGAAGGCAAGACAGGTGGGACCTGTTCTGCTTGGATTACCCATATGGGATAAATAGAAATACCAGAATTAATGAACCAGATTCTGTCGCCAGGTGGATTTCTTTGGAGGTCTTCTGGATCTCTCAGAGTTTTCCCAACGTCTTCCAAGTTTGACATCATCTCGGCAGTCGGCCTTTTGCTGGCAGGCACGGTCTTCCCAACCTTCCTGGGTTGGAACATGTTGGAACTATAGAAACCACAAAAAAGCGCAGGTGGTTGCCCGTTTGGTACACCAACCTGTGCTTGCTGTTCCTCAGCCAGCAGTTGAAGCCCAAACATCCCAGTTGCTCAGTTGGCCTACGAAATGCATATTCGAATCATACTGTCTATCAATTGGAATGTGAACTATAGTATCTCAGCATTCTATGTACAATATTGTACAATATTGTACAATACTATGCAACTTAACTGTAACTTAATAAGAAACTGACACAGGGTTCATTCAAGATTTATGCACATCTTGATGAACCTGCAATCTGAGGCTGAATTCTGCGTCGAGGCCGCAAACTTTCGACACCTGGAACTGGCGTTTCCTGGCACTATACTGATTAATCTAAAGACAAAACTGGCATCGTGTATGATTCAATGGCCATTTCAGGAAGCTAAATTGGAGGTACCTACCATATGTAAGGGCTATACAAGGCCTATGTAAGGGAATATCCCCACAAAATATGGTCTTATATGGTACAGTACCTCCATTTTAGGATCCTGAATTTCCCATTGAATGATCCAGCAACTTGCTCCAACTTGTTCTGAGACCATTTTCATCATTCTCTTAGCGGTCTTAACAGTCTTCACGTGTGTCATGTCGCTAAGGTTGGACTCTGCGGATGCCAATGGTGGCTTGAAACGGGCCAAACGAAGTCCATCCCTGGAGACAAGGCCTGTGGTTTGATGATTGGATTTGGTTGGTATTAGCTCCTGTTTCTTCTCATTTCTTGCATTTAATTGCATTTGTTTGCCACATGGGCCATATTGAACTTGGTGACTATTGAGTCAATGCTCAAGAACTATACTGTATAACATATATCATATATCATATATATATATATTACATATACTGCTGTAACTATAGTAACTTTAGTGAATGATTCTCATTGAGTCAGTTCAGTTGCAGTCCACGAGGCTCCACGCCTTGGATGTGATGACCCAACTGGTGACCAGTGGTCAACTCATCAAAACGCTGGCGCGCTCCTGTCGTGGCCACTTGGACATAGCTGGCGCTGGCAATTTTTACATGGTGAGCCTTTTGGAGACCTGTTGGGATATTATATGATTATATGATATGATCATGATATTCAATATATATGATATGATATGATATCAATGATCATGATATGATATGATATGATCATGATGTTGGGATATTATATTATATGATACTATGTAATTTAATGACCATCGATGAATCCAATAAATCTGAATTGAGAAGCGCCCTACTCGGCGCGATTCATCGCCCAGCTGTTCCAAGGTGCAGAGGTGGACGCGGTGGGTATGGCGGCGGCTGGCGCCGTGTGTGCTGTGCATTCGGCGCTTCTGGACTTCGCACATGAGTCTTTCCACTGGCAGGAGGGCCCTAAAACATCTGAACAAAACAAATTTCCAATTGCAGGCTGGGGTATTTTAAGTTGTTTAACCAGTTGATGGCTTTAATTATGACATATTAAGACCTGCTTTCCAAGCCTGTTTGGCACGATCATGATTCATATCAGGGGATTTGGATGGACACAGCGGGAGGACTATCCCAGTTGCGATGCCTCCGGTGGCAACTCTGCGAAGTCGGGCTATGCACGACAAGCTCGTCATGCTCAGTGCAGCGCTTTGTTGCAAGCATGGCTTGCCTTGCTGAGTGAAGCCAAAGGCCCCAACCGATCCCATCGTGGAAGGGGTTTTGTATCTGGGAGTTCTTATTCGACAAGAGAAGACTCCCTTGGCTGGACTCATTTTCTGGATTACCATATTTGGGGGAATAATCATCCATTAACCAGCTATTTGAGTGTACCATCCGGATACCTAGTGTTTGTGGACAATGCCTCGCTGTAAATTTTGATCATCACCAGCAGCACCAGGCGATGGCTCCGTCCAGTCCCAACGATCTGCTGCAGGCGAGCTCATTGACCGCCCGAATATTAGGGGACCCCGATGATCCAACCTTCCATTCCAGTTTCAAGAAAATACAATACATAATGTCATAGCAATGTAATATATAATATGTATGTCATAGTATATAATATATATGTCACAATGCATGAAGTAGTGTGAATAATGTGAATGGATAAAAGGGAGGTGGAACTGATCATTGTTCCAATCTAGACCAGTGAAACTCATTCAATAATTCCAATTCCAGATCCTCAAAAATCAGGTACCCGAGCTTCCAGAACCCATCGAATTCCACAAGATCATTTAAGGGTTTGTCTGAGAATAGGGTATCCCAACATCCATTAGTTAATCAGCATCATGTTCATATGTTTTCTCAATTTCCAGCTTGATGATAATATCCCATCAAATCCCATTGGCTGAATCCCATTGGTTAAATCCACACCGTTCCATATCAGTTGCTTATCCTGAATTTCTAGGTGTTAAATCACCATGGTTGGTCCCAACCCCCCGTAACGCCCCATGGACTTTCTCATCCCTCCATCGAAGGTTTGGGCCTCCTCCAAGGGCTGCTGAAGAGTCGCCTCCGCGCCGAACGGCTTGGCGGCAGCAGCTTGCGGCTGCTGGCCACGGTGCTGAACCGCCAGGAGATCTGCGGTGCGCTGCAGTCGTTGCAACCCAAAAATAACCCGAAAAGTAGGAAACCAAGGAACATAGGAGAAAATACGGGGAATATCATTGAACTAACCGTTCTTGGCTGTTGGTTGGTGATTACATTGACATGTGATTACTATATATTACTATAAAGTTTTCAAGTTTGTTTTTCAGGCCACTTAAAGGTGAGTTCATAATTCCATATATATAATATATTATACATATATATATAATATATTATACATATATATATAATATATATATATATATATTACATGATATACCTGGAAGTAGATGGAATTATTCATAAGGTATAGCTCTGTGTCCCAAAGTTTAGGTTCCCCCAATCTCCAGACCCTCAGAGTGTAGCTCCAATGCCAGGAGTTGATGTCTGATGGCAACATCAGCAACTCGGAGAGCCCATAGTCAGCGCAGGTCCCCAAAATGGAACGCCTGTTTGACAGATGCGGGGCAACCAAATGCCAGACCCACCAAATAGTATATAGAGTTATATAAATCATAATTAATTACATATATATTATTTAATTACATATTTTATGTCGTTGGACTTTGACCACCACAACATCTCCAAAATTAGCTCGTGTTTATCGTGGCCAGATGACCCACATATGATTTGGAGCCACTGAGGCTTGCTATGCTTGGCCATCCGGGCAACGGGTGAAGCGTTGCAGTTGGCACCCAAAGAACCGGTGATCAAAGAGGTTGAAACTTGGATTCGAAGCTAGCACAGTGGGTGATGTGTCATCCAATTTTACAGTTTGAGTCTCATTAGGTTTGAACAATCTATTTCCATACAGTTTTCTGGCCAAACAAATCCAAACAGAACAGACAGAGGCAACTGCACGATTGTTGTACCACACAAAAAGCACGTGGTTATGTGTCAATGTTCTGTAATTTTCTTCCCTCATTGTGCACCAGATCATCCGCACTGCCTCTAGCAGCAACATTTCCGAGCGGAGTCCAACCCACATCAATCCCTGCAGATGTTGCCAGATGTGACGTACTAGTGTCTGTACCATGATACAGTCCAGAAACATTTCAGAATGCAGCACATTTGTGGCATGATCATGTGCCATGCTACAAGACTGCTGATAATTCCCCGTAATGTCAGTCAGGGAATGAAATCCATCATCAGACATCCTGAAAAACATATATGTTTTACATCACACAAGAATAATTTGTTGGCACCTCATGATGACAGGCATTTTAACATATTTCAACCCACCCAACAATCTTTGTTTTGACAAGTGATGATCTTCAAGGATCTTCCCAGCCCCATCTGGCCGCCCCAGGATTTGATGGTCTCCAAGCTGATGGCCTTTTGGCCGCTCCTGGAGCTGCAGCCCCATCTGTTGAGTTTGATGGAAGCCGCTCCACTGGAAACGGTGGCGGAACAGGTCCGCTTGATTTTTGGGGATGTTTCAGGATGTTTCAGCCATGCGGTTGATGTGGGGGGTAGAAAAGCAACCATGATGGAGGCACTATGGGATATGCTGGTATATATATAACATTATATAACTAATCACTTCACAAATGTGGTGTGTCAAAAATGAAGGAGGTCCACCAAACTGCCTGGCAGCCTTATTTTCCAGTGAAATCCAGCGCTTCACTCGACGTCGGGAGGTGCTACCGCTGCTGATGAAGGAGGTGATCGGCCTGAAAGATTGGTCCGACTGGGGTGAAGCCTGGCAGCAATCATGGCAGGGTGGTTGGACTTCTCCCATGACTCTCAAAATAGCTTAGATTTAAATGGTCAGGTTTGCAGGGTGGAATCCCCCCAAACAATAACACAGAAAGTATTCCCTGATGAGTTCTATTCCAGTGAAATATATATATATATATATATAAAGTCTTATAAAGGTTGATCCACCATTTTCCCATGATTTTCCCACATTTTTTCAGAGATCAAAAAGCTTCAAACAGCTTCCCCCAGGAGCGTTGCTTGCGTTGCTGCGGCCGCGCCTTGAGACACCACCGGCCCAACTTCCGGTTCAACACGGTGCTGGTGCAGCTGGCCATGCGATTGGCCAAGCTGCTGACGACTTTCGTGAGGCTCGCGATACTCATTGATTGGGGCGGCCGGGATCTGGGCGAAATAATGCGACATATATAGACATTATATATGATATATATCCCATAGGATCCATGTATGGTATATATGCTAACATTGGGGGTATATTGATGGTAAATGTTACCATATACAGCATACATGGATCCTATGGGTATATATATATATACAATGGTAAATTAATCGGAAGATATATATATATATATATATACATAATGAAATGTTAATTGGATTAATTAATTGGATATTCTACCAATCATGTTTAGATTTCCATGAGGTATGACCATAAATCTTATACCCCTGTTTTTCCCCTATATTAGCACAAATGAGTTGTGTTCAGTCATGTTTTTAAAGTCATGTTGTCAACGGTTGTTACTGTATTAATTTTAAAAGTCATTGCTGATCATCCGATATCATCCGATTTTTGTGGCCCATGATTCATGACAACATGACCAACCTTGGGACGCACAAAGTTCGGCACTTTTGATCCAGGACGGAGACAGAGGGCCAAGCGGAGGCGCAGCTGTTGGCTCAGCTGCGACAGCAGTTCCTTGGTTCCTCCAGATGGCTGGTCATCCCATCCAGCTGATCATTGGCTTCACCAGGTTACTGCAGGTTACTGCAGATGCAGATCGGCTTGGGAAAAATTGAGGAAACATTTGAACATCGGCTTGGGAATACTAAGGCTGGCATTGACCAGTGCTTTCTATGCTTTTGTTCGAGACTCAGTAGACTCAGTTTACCTCGTTTTGGAACACGTCAAAAGCAAGATTTGCCAAGGAGATATGTGAAGATGTTCCAAATCTTGAGTTGGACATGGAGGATTTGATCGGATCTTTGAAGCTGAGCATGGGATGAACTATGAACTGAAAAGGAATTTTCCAAAATCAGCCAGTGCTTCCCTCAGCTGGAGGTGGCCAGCCTTCTGGCCCAGAAAGGAGCCAACGGAGCCAACGGAGCTCAGGCCCAGCAGATGATGATGAGTTTCTACCCAACTTTGAACAAAAATGGGGGGTAAACAATGGGTATAATAGCATTATATGGGGATATAATATGGGACATATATATATATATTCTAATGGTTGAACCTTTCAATGTGAATTGTTCTTTCACCATAGATCTATTATTAATTACATGGGGTCCCCCAAATAGTGCTAATTCCTGCAACAACTGATTTAATATCATTCTTGTTATCTTCCCATCCTGTACGATGCGCAGGTGGACGTGATCTCATTGAAATCCTCTGCCCAGAGCGAGTCGGACGGTGGAGGTGCAGCTGAGGGCAAATGACACCAACCAATTTTGATCCAACTTTAGATGTTGGTTGAAAGTGTTGTTTGGTGAATCTTAAACATATGATTATTTTGATGGCTGAACAACAAATTCCATATATATGACAATGATCATGTGCTGGTGTGTCAACCAATATTTTCTTGCTCAAGCAATCAATGTCTTATTGTCATGTCAATGTGATCTTTTCCCACTATCAAAGATTATGAACACATGCTTTATGAGTTGTGAGTGCAACATTTTGTTGCGACCAGCTCTAATTTTATTTGCATCAGGCGCTGGCGCGGTGGAAGGACAAGCTACGGCTGCACCTGCCTGGGAAAACATCCTCAGTGTTTTGTGCAACGGATTTGAGCTGATAGCAAGGAGCGTCTTGAAAGCATTTTGAGAACAGGTGTTTGTTTTCTTATCTTCCCGTAATCAACCGCGGCAATGGAAAAGCATCCATTATCATCCATTTATAGTTGATTTTCCCATTAAACCCTCCATTTGTGGATTTCCAACTGCCATCATTGCCAGAGGCTAGTTGCAAACCAAAGGAATATCTGTGAACCAAAAACTCATGTGCTCAGATTGCCTTCCTGTACCTGACGCAACCCTGCCCTTGACCCATCCACCCCAGGTTTGATCGGTGTCTCGGTTGAAGACACCTTGGCCAAAATCAGCGACCTGGCTGACGCGGCCGAGCCAGTTGCGTACCCGGAGGAGTTCAACATTGACACGGACGAGAGCTCGTCGGAGGAAGTCGAAACGGTTGAGACCTTGGCATCTGCAGATGGGACCGGCGATGGCGATGCTGGCGATGCTGGAGATGCTGGAGATGATGATCCTGCAGATCCAGAGACCGAGGTTAAGGTGGGGACTTCAAATTGGAGAGTCCAACTACTTTGTGGCTTCTTTGGATATAAAAGTGTGCCATCTACAGTCTACCAGGTCTAACATCATCCATCATCCATTTTCTGTATAGAAACTCAGCAGATGAATCCCCCAAGATGGTGATCGCAGTGATCCCCTTGCCACAGCGCTGGGCAAGGTGCGACTGCGATTGAGAGCCTTGCTGCTGGATGCTAAAGTCTCCCGCGATGCCTGGTCCTTGCTGGCCAGTCAGGGTCTCAGGATCCCTTTTGGCGCGGCACAGAGACTTTTCCCAGAGTCCCAAGACAGAACATGCTTCGATCTTTCAAGCCATGGGGAAATCATTGATTGAAAACTATATTATTCATGTCCATCCATTTCAATATCCATGATAAATATAGTGTTCCATGATCATCCATTTCAATTATTGTGTATCTCCAGTTCTATCCATTTGGGATCCATGATCGGTCCATGTCTGGATACCAGAGGCATGGCCACATCCTTGTTGCAGCTGGGCTCGGCGCCGGCGGTCTTTTCTCCAACGATCCACCAGGACACGAAGCGTTTCGTTTCAGCACCGTGCACCCGGCTGCCCTGAAAAGCCTTGGACATTGCGTATAACGATTGATCTTTTTCCTGGTTTTAAAGTTTTAGATTCTTTGGATGGTTTTTGATGGTTTTTGTATGGTTTTAGAGTTTTAGATTCTTTGGATGGTTTTTGATGGTTTTTGTATGGTTTTAGAGTTTTAGATTCTTTGGATGGTTTTTAATGGTGTTTGTATGATATGTATATATAAAACTATATATTATAATATATATTATATATAAATGTATTTCAAGAAAAGATCATAGAATCATAGCAGTAGAATGTCTACGTCTACATTCAGCTAAATCAAACGGACTTCCCCATCTTTCCATGCACCAGGAGCCTGGTGTCGCCCCTACCCTTCTGGCTGGAAATTTTCAGCTTCGCTTTACCGAAGGCTTTCTGATGACTTTAGCCAAAGCTCTTCTGCAGAGTGTCTCAGTTGATCCATGTTGATCCCAGATGCTGGAGTTTTTTGCTGCTTCAAGCAGTTCAATCATTGAATTTCATGGGTTAACATCAAACATACTATTTGTTTCTGCTGGTTAAAACAAGGTTTTTGAAACGCTGCAAAAACCAGGTTCATCCAGGTTCATCTGCCACTGAGGTGTTGGAAGAGGTTGGAAGATTGCGGAGCCGTTGTTGACAGCCCCTTCAGCTGCAGTTGGACATCAAAACTATTGGATTTGATGATTTGATGGGCTAACTGTTGCGACGTCACCGGGTGGATCTTGACATATCTTGACCCATGAAAATCATCCGCCCGGTGACATCCATGGATGACAGGTACTGGTGCGGCTGCTGGTTGTGGCTGAGATGAGCCTACCCAGTTATGGATACTGGGCGATGAATTTGGAAAGTCTCACATCCAATGCCAACATATTCCAACAGTATGGCTTCTGCTAGGAAAAATGGGATATGATGGAATGTGTAAAACATCGTGGAGATGTGTAGACTATGAATACCAGGGGTGTATCCACAATGGGAGATTGAAGGGACATGAAAAGTGCTGAAGGCTCGGCTCGGTTGGGCTCTAAACGATCCAAAAAATGGTGCCAGAAAGCAGTTCAATTGTCCCAAACATGGGTATACTATACGGATATAATATGGATTATATGGTATACCTGAAGATGGCCAATTTACTGGGCGAAATGGCAAAGCGATGAATAAACCAAGGGACGTTGAGGTTCCAGACTTTGAGACAATCCCAGATTATTCATTAGTGTGGTCAAGAGCAATTTACAAAGAGATTCCGCTTAACATCTTTGGACCGGTGGGAATACAAGCAATTGGAGAGGGAATCGAGCTGATGGAAGTCCCAAGTCTGAGAATACGTCTTGGCCTGCAAATAGTTGGCCAGAAAAGAAATCCACCTCCATCAGTATGCCCAAATTTGTCCCCCAAGCAGCAGAATCTGCCTCCAAATCCAGGAGTTTTGGTGCAAGCTCTTCTCCTTCAGCTGGAACCTCCCAACCTTCAACGCCTGGGCGGTTTGGAGAAATGGTGGCTATGGTACCTCAGCTCCGTCGGTCTTTGGGAGGAAAGATCCAGTGGATCTGATAAATGGACCTATACAGCAGATCAGCATCATTACCAGATCATCACCACTATCAGATTCAATAGTGAATCATATTATCATTATCATCCATTACCAGATCATCCAGATTATCCATTATCCTTAGCTTATCGGCACCATTACCCATAGGATCCATGTATGGTATATATGCTAACATTGGGGGTATATTGATGGTAAATGTTACCATATACAGCATACATGGATCCTATGGGTTATCATTATCTGGTGAATCATCTTCATCATGTGGGGCTATGTCTGTTCAGAGTTTGAGGTGTGGCAGAGATCCCAAACCGTGGACGCCCAAATCTCCTGCCCGGGTGCAAACCCAGGTCCAGGGTGGTGGGAAGACTCGTGACCTGTGCCACACGTTTCCCATCGAATATGGTCTTGGCTGTAATGACAGAACCAGTGATTTTTGGGAGTGACTGGGTTGATGACTTTGACAAATTCGAGAGTTGCAGGAAAGCGACAGGAGCCAACACAGTCCCAAAGTGCAGGACAGCCAGCGTGTCTTTAGTGTTGCCGTGCTCGACAACATTTGGCTCAGCTGAGTATAATATGCTGCACATTGTTTTCTGCTCCATGTCCAGATTTCCAGATACACCAAAATAGGCAGGCAGGACTGCCTTCAGATTCACCCAAAGCTTGTTGGCAAATTTGGCACGTCTTGAGAGGACTCAACATCCAAAGATGAGACAGGTGCCAGCTTGAATTGATATTCTACCAGTTTGGACAAAACAGAACTCTCATGACAGCAAACCTGTCCTCCCGAAAGTTCAATGTTGCAAGTTTCTTCTCTGCTTGCAGATTCGGAAGCGGATTCCAACAGATCGGAAGACAACAAGGCTTGGTCCGCCACCACCACCACCACCACCACCACCAGCAGCAGCAGCAGCAGCAGCAGCATCACCATCACCATCGCCATCACCATCACTACCTACCGCATTCTCATCACCAACCTCTCCTTCCAGCAGCCTGGGCCCAGGTGTCTACCTTTCACATGCTTCAGAGTAGCGAGGCTGAGGCCTGGGGTACAGGATTTACCCTTCACCCAATTTATATAATTATGGCCATGTCAATGAGAACATGGTTGTTGAACATGATCACCATGGGATTTAGGGGAACCCCATTGGGTTGCATTTTGTAGAGATCTCTCAGATCATCATTTACCAAGCAACCGCTTGACCAAATTGCTGCTTGATTGAAGAAGTGATGAGATACTCCCCTGACGATTCAGTTGTCCCTGGAAATGTCCAGCCAGGTGAGCGGAATGTACACCAGTTTCTTCACCGACAGCGAACCAAGTTTGGATGGACAGGCACCGCAATGACTTTCAAAAGAATGTGCACCTGGGAGATATCGCAGTGGAACAGCATGCTGTCTACACAAAACTCTTGGACTTGATGCTTTGTTACGTTCCTGAACCGCAATCGAGATCAGGGCCCCTTCTCACACTTATAATCGGGTTCATACTCGACCCCAAGAAACTGGCATTAAACCTATTTTCCCCCCAGTGACTAGGGCGTTTCTGCAGCCCTGCAAATGATTGGGGGGCCTGCATTGCAGAGGCAGCGGCTGAAAGAATACCTTCCAGCCGATCTTTGCCATCACGGTCGCACAGCAGCCGTGGAAGTCCTTTGGGTGGTGTGGAGGCCACTGAACGAGCCTTGAGGGTTGAGGTTCGTTTGGGTGTCTGAAATAGAACATTTGGGTATACCTTTCTTTATGCCGTTCTTTTTGGATCTTGAGTTCTTTCACCTTTTTTGGGAGGAAGATGCGTGAATGCGTGCATGTGCGTGCTGTCCAAAGAGAATGACACTTCTTGGCGCACATGCGCAGAAGAACTTTGTGTCTATGAGCATCTATGAGTCTACATTTTGTCCAGCTCACTCTTCCAGGAGTCAGAAGAATCCCACAGTGTGTCGCCAGAGATCAATGGACAGCCAGTGGGCAAGATCCCATCATCAGGACAGATCGTGTGTTGAACGCGTGAGATGTTTAACGAGGTCAGTGCCCTATCCATTTGCAGAAAATAGAACTTGTGGGTGTTGAACTGAGCCTGGGTGAATTTATGAGTCTGCAACTTTCCCTGAAGAAGAATGAAGAAGCAATCTTGATACATTTTGTTGGACTGTTGAGTCACTCAAGTCCCCAATTCTTGAATATGTCACATAGGATCAAAACTATCCACACCAAACTGAATTGTTTCTTATCCCAAAGATTACCAATATTGACCCAGTTAAGTGATCAACTCCCTCTCAAATGGAAAATTTACGACTAATGATGTGTTGTGTTCACCATGGTTTAAACTACAGATGACCAACTTAGCACCAATGCTAGGTACCACCAATCTTCACCAATTTCTTCACTCGCAGTGAAACTCACAGGACACCAACGTGACCAAAAATGGCTGGAAGAGCAGCTCCAAAAACAGCACTGGCAGGCAACATGGCTTCATTTTTTGCCATAAATATGGGGGGACCCCCAAATCATTCAATCATCTCAGTGGAAATGGTGGTTCATTGTCACCATCAAAACAACAGGTTTATTCATTATGTGTTGATCCCTAAAGAATGTCTTCTTGTTGGATCATAGGTACCCCAATCCGCACCTTACATAGCTGAAACTCTCCTGCCGGGTCCCAAACTTGGCCTTGTCCCTACTGGTGAGGAGCGCTGCAGATGCCCCGGTGGCTGCGTTGTTGGGGAGTTCCAATCGCTTCATGGAACGCATCTGTGATCCTCGGCCTGGCTTGGGGGTTGGTACCTCAAAACAGGGAGATTTATGGTTAACATTTATAGACCCGCCCCATTTCTGGCATAATCATAGCATCTTATGGATTTTGGAGTTCTAAATCTGACCCAAGTCATGTCTCCAAAGTTTTCGGGTTTTGGTGAAGACCTCAGTCTTAAAACATCAGAATTGATGGCCTCGGGAACTGCTGGTGCTCATTTCTAGTCTTCATCGCTGTCATGAAACGACCCCGTGGATAGTGAGATCACGGAATTTGAGGCCTTCACTTGCTTCGCACTGTCGCCCTTGATGGTGGAGAACCTTCCCCGTTTCGCTGGAAAGCTCAGTTTTCTCAGTAAGAAAACATGGGTTTCTATTTGGATTGGAATTGCATATGTTTTTTTTTCCAAGGAAACATCTGGAAATATCTTGTCTTGAGAATACTTGAGATATCTGGAGTGTATCTTGAAGTGTAAGACTTCACTGGGCTCCACTTAGGCCGAAAGTCATCCACGTGGTAAGTTGATCTCTACTTTGAGGCGGGAGTCCCCCCAGTTCACCTGGATTGCATCTTGGAACCTGATTTTCCCATATTTTCCCCATGAAATCGCCGTAAACTGATGGTGAAACCATCTCCGTAGTCATGCGAGTGTGCCAATGCCAGGCCTGGGCGATTTCTGGATCTTCCCATGTCTTTCGATCCCTTGGTGCAGCTGCACCAGCAGTTGATGGAGACCGTTCATCGCCCTGCGATCGACACTCAACAAAGATCAGAATGCCTAGAATAGGTTAAGTAACTATTAATCTGTGAACATTCATTCCACGTCATTCCACTATGTTTCAACTGATTTCCTGTTGCCACACTAAACTAAACAATGATTTGGTACCATCATCTTGGGGTTGGTGTAGAATCCCTGCAAAATTGCAGTAGAATTGGTAGATTGGCGTGGATGTTTTGGTTGGCTGTTGGCAAGTTGCCCGACCATCAGTAAGTCTGACCTGGCTCAGGACCCCTACAGTTTCTCGTCAGCACCTGGGGACAGCCAGGTATCCCACTTCGGGGTGCATCCAGCATCTATCTAGTCCAGATCATCTCCAACTTGGGTGATTTCAGCATTGTCCTCCATGGGTCCTTCTGTGATAAGGTTTGGTGCCCCCAGCACTTCAACAGCAGCTCTGTTGCAGCTTCCTACGCTTTTGGCACTCAGCAGATCTCATGGAGCAGGACAGGGTCGGGTCCCGGGATGATGGAGGTGACTGTTTTGAAGATGACTCCTCAAGCTGGAGAGCAATAGAGGATAGTTACCCTTACTATAACTGCTATAGATCAGGATTAGTATGATTAGTAAGGGTAACTATCACCATCTATCTATCCCCGGCCTTAACAACTTCTTGCCCAAAACCAGTCGGATAGATTTGGAGGAACCTGGTATAGAGCACCATCCATCGCAAACCGTTGTGTAAGGCTTCCAGCATAGCGTTGAAAGAGCATGGTGGTACCTCAGCCAGCCCAAGGCCGCAACATGCTACCTATCCTCCGAATCCACTTTGAGCATCTCAAATCATAGTCAACTATACAAGTCGCAAGACCTTGCTCCAAAAAACAGGACATCCAGCAATCAATTTCTACCAAGCTATATTATCCTGCCATCATTGCATCATCCCATCATCCCCTGCCATTTCCACAGCTACCATTGAGGCCCCTAACTCGGTGAATCTTCCCATGGTGGAGCGCTTCCTCCAGCTGTTGCTGAGTTGGTGCAAGGACTCCAGCATGCGGAGGTGGGCCGGGACCATGGCCCCCAAAAAACTCAACGGGATGTTGAGTGAACTTTGAAGTTAGATGATGTAAGATGGACTCAATTCTGACTGACACACATTTGCTGAAGTTTTAGCTTTAATCAGTCTCTTTCCCCATCTTTCCCCATCTTTTCCCATCTTCCCCCATCTTTCCCCATCTTTCCCCATCTTTCCCCTTAAGGCCCTTGGAGATTTCAGCCTGCGTTGGCGACAGGTGCTTGGTCCGTGGCCGCAGTTGCGCTGCCTTGCGCTCGGTGCTGGCCTTCGTGGCGAATGGCTCTCAGGAATCCCATGGTCCGATGCTTGTTGATGGCCGCCTTTACTACGTAATATATCAGATAAATAACCATCAACAATATATTAATCTGATATATATATATATATATTATAATCTAGATTAATAGCCCTGGTTGATTTCCAAGCATCCTTCCAAACTGGTAACCGTAATTGTACTGTCATCCGTAAAGATGCTGCTTTGGTGACAAGAAGTTGTGGACAGAATGGGGTTCTGTTTTTGGCTCCGCTGTCAGGAGCAGCGCTTGGAAAGTGCGGAGCATGAGGAAATTGCGAAGAAGTCAATGGAGAAGATGTTTGAGACTCGAAGTGAGACCGTTCATATCGGGTCGGTATGTCTCAAGATTGAGTAACTACCCCAAACCCATCCAAACCACTCACAAATCTTTCTCTGATGTTTATCATTGAAATGAGGATTTTGGATGATTTTGGGGCATCCTCAATTTTGAGACAGAGCCATAGCAAGGGCGGAGATGGAAGGAGCTTGAAATCCCAGGATATCTACCATGGCCATCCATGGCCCACACCACAACCTGTCCTTGTACTCCACCTGAAACGATCATGGATGATCATGGCAACTGGAACTGCTGACCCTCTGGAAGATGATTTCCGTCTTGAGACCTTGGGGACACAACTATAAGATCGTTTTAGTACTTTCGTGGCTGGTTCAACAAAAACACAGATCAGATTTTTATGCCCTGGCTACGGTTTTCAACAATCAAATGCCAACAATCATTCCTATTCTATTAAATTTATAGCAGTATCCTAAAGTATCCAGGAAAAAATCTGTCAAACGGATCTGGATTTGTGCCATCCAGGATTTGACCAACTTTCTGGCCATGGCTCAGCCGGATCCCACAGAGGCAGACCTTGGGAAGCTGTCGAGGGTGGGACAGGTGGAAAATGAATCTTGGAACTTGCGAACACAATGCAGTTTCAGTATTTTTTGGGCCAGGAGAAATTTGAGTTGTACTGGGCAAATGCTGCATTTGGATGAGTAAAAGAGAGAACATTATGCTTCTTGGAAGAAAATCCTAGGAAAGATAGGGGACTGGTCCTATTTCGATCAAGCACTAAGAATTGCTCTGCAATTTTGATACCAAGATCTGCGTTGACCAGTTTGTGAAGTGAGCACACAACAATCCCAAAACATGTTTGGGTTCTTTTTTTCCGGGACGTTCGATCGTGTGTCTTTAGCTGGGAGGTGTGAATAATCCGCAGGACCTGCAACGATTCTTTTTGGGTCTCTGGCTACTCTCCACCACACAGACACTTTGCCATGTGCAGCTTTCCCAGGTGTATTTTTTGGAGGTTGGTTTTCTCATGTTTTCTCCAAGTACCCAATGGATTCTGATTCCAGTGGATTCTGTCCACAATTTTCCATCAGTCGCTGCCAGGTGGATGTGTCTTTCACCATGCTCTGGCGCTTCATGCTGCAGCCATCCCTGGCCTTAGCGGAGTCACAGCGTGTCACCGTGATCTCCTGGTGCCAAGAAGCGACGCTGCTGCGCATCCTGCGGCAGGTCCGACCCTGCAGATCACTGCAGATCTGATGACAAAGATGATCAAAGATCAGCAAAGTTCTAAACCAACAATAGTAAACCATGGTAAATCATCCCCAATGGTAAATCCAACAATAAATGAGCAACCGTAAAAACCCCGGAAATACTAAATATGTATTCGACGGACATTGGTTTATGGAAATTGATGGAAATTGTTAAAAACACGAGGTAAGCGATGGGACCTTCCCAAATTAGCGATACCCCTTTTCAAGGTTATGT
>Ga0126342_10000944_pt1 | contig 37331 bp, 39 predicted proteins | sample Cyp1metagenome_FD_92528 | JGI IMG/M metagenome (GOLD analysis project Ga0126342, IMG submission 92528) | Coral microbial communities from Lord Howe Island, Old Settlement Bay, Australia - Cyphastrea 1 metagenome | ecosystem: Host-associated > Invertebrates > Cnidaria > Coral ... | reverse complement strand
AGATTTGCCAGATAGAATGCCAGATAGAATGCCAGATAGAATGCCAGAAGATATATCAGATAGAATGCCAGAAGATTTGCCAGATAGAATGCCAGAAGATATGCCAGATAGAATGCCAGATAGAATGCCAGATAGAATGCCAGAAGATATATCAGATAGAATGCCAGAAGATTTGCCAGTAAGATAGTCTATAAATGTCATGGTGGGGATCACACGAAGTAAAGTAATTTTCCATTTCAGATATGGGATGTCATCCTTCCCATTGACGACCTCCATCATTTTTCAAGATGGGCACATTGCACCACCAACCAGTAATCAATGTGATAAACCCGTCTGGCCATGTTTACCATCCCCAAGTCATGACCATAAATGGCTAGGATTGAAACCATTCCCAAATGGTTACTTTACTAGTGGGTTTCCCACAACACTTGGGAGTGGCAAAAGGATAAAATCGATACGACAGAAACCACAAACGAAGCCTCAGAAAAGGTGGTCACATAGACTGCGCCAGCACGGGGACATCTAGCCAGCAGAATTGGCATATCACCCACAGATTTAGACTTGCAGATAGTGGATCGTTGAGTTGCTGTGAAGTGTTACTTCGTGTTTGTTTGATCATTCATCCCAAGAATAAAACGAAAGATTTTAAGGACATCTTGGCAAATGAACAACTAACCCGGCACGGCGGCACGGCCGGGTTCGAACGGGTTCGGTAGATGATCTGTTCGATATCACCCTTGTGGAATTCCAGGCCTCAAGTTTACTGGTGACGAATAGCATCAAATGTCGTCAAAAAGTTGGGATGTCTAAATTGTAAAAAACAAGGCACGGGTAGATCCGGGTAGTATGTATATATATATAATTATATATATATATATATGAGTTCAATTGAGATAGTTGAGTCCATGCATGGTCTTCAGACGGAAAGAGGTCTGAAACATCATAGAGGACCCTGTTGTGGTCTGCAGGATGCTTCTCCTCCCAAGCCAAAGACTATCGCAGCTGTGCGCCAGGCAGCAGAGTCCATTTGGGAAGTGGTACTGCTTTCTAAACACCCCTGGTGGTTGATGATGAATTAAGGCCTAGGATGTTGTACGTACTATCCAATTTTTAGATGGATGTGGGTCAAAATGGAAGACCTAGGGGACCACAGATGTGAATGTCTAGTTTAGTATTATTAACCATCCATAATTTTGGGGTACCTAATTTTGACCCATACCCAGATAGTTCCAAAAAAAAGGCCAATCGGGTGGTTTTTTTTTTTCCGGGGACAATCCGAAGGATGGGAATCCCGATTCAACCATCCCAATGTTTTGATGATTTTCCCGTTTTTTCAATGGCCATAAAATGGAGCTCTATCCTGAAAATTTTGAGCCACAAGAATATACAATATCCATAGCAAACCTGCTATTTGAAGTCCACTTTTAAATCCCATTAATTTGATGTGAAATCCCTAGAGTTTTGATTTTTGATGCGTAAAAAAAATCATCAAAAATCCATGTTCAGCCCCTTTAAAGCTGCATCCCGGAACTTTTTCCTCCGTGCCTCCAGCTGGAGGAAGCCACGAAGCGCAGCTTGGAGACGCCTAGCCAGGCATCCGGCCAACGAATTACGCCGGAGTTTGGGCTGTTCCAAAGGCAGAAAAGATGGCGAAAAGACATGGAAAGACTATGTGATATTTGCCACCCAAGTGGAAGCGAGAATTGGCAAACAGCTGGGAATTCAAGGAAAACTGTGAAGCATTGCAGTCGGAGAACTTTCTGGCTTGAAGAGATTTCGGGCTAAGTTCCAGCGAGACGGATCCCCAATTCAATACCTTGGTATGTAGGGCTTTGGGAGACACGTTGGATGCGGTTCTCACCTTCAAATTCGATGGTGTATGCCCTTTTTCTCCCTTGTTCGCTGTTTGAAAGAACCGTTCTTTTTGAGCAAACGGCTGCAAAAAGCTTGCTAAACCACACATTTGGGTCTGTTTGAAAGAGGGGTATGTCCCCAAATGATCATAAAATATTATCAAATGATGCATCTATGGGAAACATCTGGAAATGAACCTAGACGAAGCCATGGTAAAATGATGTAAAATGGGGGTAGCCCATTTTCTGACGCCCCGGTTTGCCCAGTTGCATCCCACGGCTAAAGCGAAGGCGCCTCACCGAAGCAGTGGCTTACAGATGCTTCTAGTAATCCCCCAAAAAGATGGAAAAGTAAAATTCCTTCAGTGATAAACATATATGTACAATATATATATATATATGTTTTTTGGGTGTAACTGAAAATGATTTGAACATTGGTTTTCCGTAGAATCAGATGTTCATACATGCATTCAGTGAAAACGCGATAGCTTTCAATATCCGCTTAAATCAAGGTTGTGGATTCAGTACAAGTTCTCCAGCTCTTTTTTGTTCCAGGTTGAAGCCACCAGCCCATCAGTCCTGGCTGGGGAAACTAATCAGACATTGCCTAGTTGATGATGTTGAAGAGGATGTTGAGGTTGTTGACATTCCAACTGCGTTTTGTTTACAGATTTTGCAGCCGCTGTGAAAAAAAGATGTTGCGTACCCTCCATGGCTCACCCCAAGTATATCCGCTATGGTACACGTGTACTGTACCCCGATCCAACATGTTTTGTTCTTATTATATATAACTTAACTGGTTGGTGGTTTGGACCATTTTTTAATTTTTCCATGTAATGGGAATGTCATCATCCCAACAGACTTTCATATTTTTCAGAGGGGTAGGTATACCACCAACCAGATAATTTCTGATATAGATTACACAGTAGATTCAGTGTTTAGACATCGAATGGCTTATAATCTCAGGCGCTTCAATCGCCATTCGTGGGAAGCATGCAAAATGTCGATGATTTTCCATAGGGGATGGTTATCAGTGATAGTGGAATGAATGATCCTATATCATCCTATATCCATATCCATATTCCATATGCAATGTGCAATGGCCGTCGCACGACTCTGACTTTTTGTTACATCCCAATTTCACGGTGATTCAATGATACCTTGTATATCCTTGTATCATCTTGTATCCTTGTTTTCAATGGGAATTTCAGGCTCCTAAATTGGAGGTACCTACCATATATAAGACCTATTTTTCACGCCTATGTAAGGGAATATCCCCACAAAATATGGCCAGAAATATGGTACTAACGTACCTCCATCTGTTGGATCCTGAAATTCCCATTGATGTTTTGTCATACACATGTCAGTGCACCAAAACTTTCATAAAAATTGCTAGGGGGATGTCATCAATCTATCCCAGATGCGAACCATGGTGCTGGTATATTTACCTACAAAACTGGGCCATAAAAATGGGGTAAATGGTGGGATTCATATTCCAGCACCATGGTTCGCATATGGCTATTTGGTAAGGTTTTACAGGTAACCATACTATGAGATTCCCACGGATGGAGACGGATGGCCATAGCACATTATGCCATGCATTGACCTTGGCACTATGCCACTAATATGAAAATGGCTAAATCAAATATCTGGTGGGTGGTTTGGAACATTTGGAACATTGGTTTAGTATGGGATAATTATATATAATTATGGTTAATAATGGTTCATAATGGTTCATAATCACTGGTTGGTGGTTTGGAACATGGCCTTTATGTTTCATATGTATTGGGAATAATCATCATCCCAACCGACTTTCATATTTTTCAGAGGGGTTGAAGCTGCGAAACCACCAACCAGATATACCTTAAACCATGGCATTTGTAAATCTCTACTGAAGTACCTAAGAGTTACCACTGACTTGTGGGTCCATTGGTACCCCACGTTCAATCACCATTGCCATTCAAAGTAAAGTTCAATCCCAGAAGTGGTTTGAATCGAAATGTACAGATAAATCATTTTTCTAAATCTTGATTTAGGGGGAAAAGAAAACCATAGTGTTGTCCAAGTTCTCCCTTTAATCAAACCATTGAACCAAACAATATGCCTCAGGCCCCAGGGGCCCCAGGGGCCGGCATGCACAAGTCGGCTGCGTGCAGCCCTCGGCGTTTTTTTTCCATCGACGATGACGATGGTTCTGATAAGTGAGAATTACTATAACAAGTATATCAGTGGATATCAAAATTATGACATCAATTTATGAATATATAATTATGGATATATTACGCCCATATGCTCCATGGTGCTGGTATATTTACCTACAAAACTGGGTCATACAAATGGGGTAACTGGTGGGATTCAGATTCCAGCACCATGGTTCGCATATGGGATGGATACATCATGTATACATATAGATCCTGATGGCGTTTTTTTCTCAATTGTGAGGTGGCTGATAAACAAAAAAATATTGACCTCACTGGATTGGATCATGCCACTAGAGATGCGGCTATGGTTATGGTACCCTCTGGTAATGACTAACGTAGCTATTGAACATGGCCCAGTCGAAATAGTTGATTTCGCCAGCTATAAAATGCTGGATCTTTTGATAGTTATGTAATGTTATGTAAACGTAGAAACCATATAGTTATGGGGTAAAGCCCGGCAACTCTCATGAATTTGGGGTATGAACAACCAGCATCCAGCTATTTGGATGTGATCATATAATCAGCCAGACTCAAAGGGACCGCGGTAATCCTCTCCCCAGAGAATGAGCCATTAAAAAGCGGGGTAATTAACAAATAGACATGTTTTTGACCAGGATTACGTTTAGGGTTTAGGGTCTGATATCATATTAAAAATCCTAAACCTTGTTTTTTTGATTTATAAAAAAAACGGGGGGTTATTAACATTTATTAACCGACGTAATGTATTGTCGATTACACTCTGGTAAACTAACATAGCTATATGGTAAATCATCATTTTTAATAGGTTAAACATCTATAAATGGGCCATTTTCAATAGCTTATGTTCAATTACCGGAGAGTATATGTGATTATGATAAACCACAATCGGCAGAGCACCTGTTAGATCCATCAGCCAATGTGGGTATCCCTGATTTTGAGGTTGCGCCAGGGTCAGAAATCTCAAAAAATCTCACAAAAAAAAGCTTGCTAAAGAAATTGACATGCAGAACTACTGTTCAACTCTTTAGGATTTTAGTTTTGACCTTAGTTTTGACCTTTCTATCTTTTTTTGGTTGCTATATATAAAGCATGCATAAGAGATGCAGGTGAAGTATCCGCACAACGTAACTGCCCAAGATTTCCAAGGGAAAGGGCACTCCGACGCCTAGAGACCCCATTTCTGGTGATGGGTTGAAGACCTATCTGGAGGATCGATGTGCATCGCAGCTAGTAACTAGTACCTTGGATTAGCTGGGCATATCTGATAAATATATATATATATATAGTATGATATATATATATATATATGTATTATAGTGTATATATATATATATATATATATGTATATATATATATGTATATATATATGTATATATATATGTATATATATATATGTATATATATATGTATATATATATATCCATAGAACTGGCTGGTCACACATGAATCGCTTGGGGTTTCTGGAATGCACAGAATGCACTGAGCATTTTCATGAAAATGTTCATTATCTGAACTCCACACCGTCCACAGGAAAACTGCGGCGGAGGAAGTGCAGACAAAGAAGGACGGCGGCGCATCTTCTGAAGAGAAGCAGTGGCCCAAAGCCACAGTTTTTAACAGGTCATTCATCCGCAAATGGGGACCAAGCTAGATGACCGGAGGGCAATTGTGTTCCTCACAGGTAGACGAGTTTACACTTCTTTCCAGTGAACCAGTGATGGTGACATGCTTTGCAGTTCAAGGACTGATCAATTCATGTATGCGCCTGTATTTCAACTGTGATGTCTACCCGGAAAATTTGCTGGTTGATGCGCACAAGGCATGACTTCCCATCGATCATCAATTTTCAAGGGATGTTGCAATAGGGTTCGGGCATGCCCCACATGATTCCTTCAACAACTCTCAAAGAAAATTCACACATGGTAGTCAAATGAATGCCTGGGTTTGGAAATGGGGATAGTCAGCCAAGAATCAGGATATCAGCGACGAAGAAGGATATAGAATTGGGGCACATCACTGATGAATTAGAAATGTGGAGATAAGAAACCACCGTTTACTCGACCTGCAGCTGAGATTGGCAGAATATGGACGGTCTTTTTGTTTGGAACATTCAACCAAGCAGACTCCCAAGCAGAGTGTTTCTCAACATGGGAGATACCCCCAAAAAAAACCACCAAATTGGTTTGCTTTACTTCGAAAAAACTCACGGGGGTCCCCTCATCAAGAAACCATTTGGACAGCCTCCCCGAAGATTTTTCATACCTCCCAGAAACCATGAAGGGTGATGGGATTAACCGCCCAAGGAATGGTGCAGCCAAAGATAGACATTAGACCAGACCATATCTGGTTGGTGGTGACTGGAACCATGGAATTTTGACTGACTTTCCAGAAACAGTTGGGAATGGAATTTCATCATCCCAACTGACGAACTCACTCCATGATTTTTCAGAGGGGTTGGTTGAAACCATCAACCAGAAAATGTTATTAACCATTATTAACCAATATTAACCATTATTAACAGTATATTAACCATATTAACCATGGGAAATCAACCAGATATGTTCTTCTCAGATATCAATGGCCCCAAGAGTCGAGAAGTCTTGGGGATGTGCCGATCGGCTGACCGTGAAATGAGCCAGGTAAGTTACGAAAGTTACCGCAAAATAGCCGGCCTGGTAAACATACAAAAAGCTATTGAAAATGGTGATTTAGTTCGTGGATTTTCCCATTAAAAATGGTGATTTTCCATAGTTATGTGAAAGTTTACCAGAGGGTAGCACTAATTGCTAGGTCCCCAAGTAAGGTTTCCTGATTTGCAAGTAGTGTATGTATATGCAACCGAGCGAAACTCATAGAGAACTAATATGATTTGATTCCATGTTTGCTTGTTCAGTTGCCTCTCTGAGAATTGACAGCTATTTGGGTCAGTCTGAACCACGGGTACCATTTCAGATTGCCATTCTGGTTGCCCCATGTTAAAACATCATTGGTTATATACATCCAATTGTGTCCCCATGAAATCTGCTTGAAATTGCTGTTTATATCTTACATCATTAGTACATATATACTTGTAAATTATCACTGCTTGAGACTACTTTAACAATGATACAAAGAGCAATTTCATGGGATGGATGGGGTTGCAGCATACTTTTCGGTTGGAAATACGATGAGATACTGGGCAACAATACTATTTCAGAACATCAAATCCTCATTAATTAGGAAGCAATCACCATTTCAGTCTATTTCAGTATCGTGATAGCTACTATAGAAATTTGGGGAGTTGATCGTAATATTACCTTAGATCACTATTGGGACGACACTATCCCTATCATTAGTTTGTTATCACTGTTTAACCACCTATCATTAAATCAGTGTAGGCCATATATCCAATTATATCCCCATCACATCCGTATCGTTGGTAAGCGATAACTTTTCAGTCTATTTCAATACTTAGATGGGCCATGGAGTTAGTGAGCTAGTTCGTCAATGGATTCTTGTTGGGAGATGGTGATAATTCACTTACTCAACGGGAATCGCTCATCCCGCGGCCCATTCTATAGGATTTGATGCTCCTATCTTTTTGGCTGCTTGGCTGCTAGTAGTTCGTGGCAGGATGCCCCTCCCGCGCAGACCTTCCAGAGCTTCCAGGTCCTGGTGTTTGGGATTGAAATGGGATGACTCCCATTGGCTCAACCACCACACCAACCAGTTGGTCCCCCATGTCATGCTCCAAGTCACTATATGTACCAACCAGCTACCAGCCATGTGTCATCCCTCCATGTCACTCCGGAGGAGGCCCTACCTGCTAAGCGGAGCAGGGAACTTGGGATCAGCCAGACTTTGGTGGGGTTGCCTAGATGGGGATGGGTCAAAACCCTGGTACCTAGTGAACCCCAAAATAGCTGGTAAATGGATGTTCATCCCACTAAAAATGTATCTATAGGTATTGACCCATACCCAGATCATCACGCAGACACTGTTTCAAATGTTGTTCAGCCACCCTCGGGTCATGAAACATGGCATGCTGGAAACCCATTCGATGATTTTCCCATGGAATTTTCGGAGAGCCACGGTTTTTTTACCGGAGGGTGTCTAGGAGAATGATCCCCACAAATGGGGAACCAACAGGGGATCAACGGACTGATCATATCCGGATAAAGTAAATCAGTAGCACCGGGATCCCTCTGGAAATGTCCCGGGATCACAATGGTTAACCGTCCCAAGAATTGGGGCCCACAAGATTCCCTGACATGACAAGATTGTTTTGGTGGATTTCCGTGGTGAGTTGCTGGTCACATGCAGGTATTCCGTGCAGGTAATTATCAGTGTTTTAAGGCAACCCCCTCCGTCGAGAGATTATAACGAGCTGATTTTTCGTGATCCAAAATCGCTCCGGCCCAAATCCAAGCAATCTAGGAAGCTCTACACAATCGTTCAATGTTTTCTTGTACAGAAATTGCACGTTGAATGAGGTCCGGTAAAAAACTAAGTAATATGCCAATGTTTGTTGGCACCTGAATAGAAAACAAATATATAACATGTCAATTCTATCCTGGTTTTGGTGAGCAAACCCTCCCCAGTTTAGATCAGTTGTGGCCCAGTTGAATCCGACGGCAAAAGCGAAGGCAGGGAACGTGTGGTCGTGCAGTCAGACTCTAAAGCTTTGATGCATCATCACCAGAAGCGGTGGTTAGATCAGGTTGTTGTTGTTGTTGTTTTTGTTTTTTAACGACTTACATCATGATATTATAATTATATATAATTATATTATTATTATTACTATTATTATTATGATTATTATTATTATTATCACAGGTACATGTAAGTGGGGATTGGTCTGTGGTTTCAAGCATCTTTCATATCGTCGATTTGATGATTACTCCAAGATGAGTGCATTTTGAGGGGCTTGAACCCATTAAGTATGATCTTTCCAACCAAACATGGCTTACTTGACATTATTGAAATATCAGTATTTGCGCCGAAGGAATCCGACGGTTGCTTAGTAAGTTACTCTAAATCCATCCACATCCATAGCCCTATGCTTTCAGTATCGTTTCAGTATCGTGATTTTGGTTTCCTTCCGGTGTACCCCAAAATTTCGAAACTTAGACCATGGCTTAGTATCGAAACGCATGGTGACTTTGGGATCCCCCATGTGATGAATTTGCTGAAAGGCTCCAGAAATGCCGTCGGCACTGCGCAGCCCTTAGTGAAAGGGATACTGTGGCACTCTGACGAACTTGAGTTCAAGATTTCAAGCTTCCCTTTAAAAACAAATTAATGAAGAACTGGTTGGTGGTGACTGGAACATGAATCTTATTTTCCCATTCAGTTGGGAATGTCATCATCCCAACTGACTTTCACTCCATCATTTTTCAGAGGGGTAGGTAGGTTGAAACCACCAACCAGATTATTATTAACCATCATTAACCATATATAATAACCATCATCATTAACCATGAAATTAACAGTGTATTAACCATGCTATTTTCCATGTTATTTTCAGATTTTCCATGAAATCAACCATCCAGTTCTTCATTTCAAGCCGCCGAAAAAGCGCCCTTTGTGGAGCGCAGGAGAACTTCTCCAGTGACCATAGATGTGCCGACCGTGGAGGACGTCCAACCGAAAGGGCCTTTGGGGATTTGGCGATTGTTCTTAAATGTGTTCTTAAGTCATGTTACCCTCAAGTGAATAGTGATTAATAGTGGTTGATAATGATAATTAATGGTGATTAATGGTGATTAATGGTGATTTACCCTCCGGTAAACGTTTACATAACGAACTGGAAAGATCCACCATTTTCAATGGGAAAACATCCACTATTTCTATGGCAATTTTCAATAGCTATGTTAAATTACCAGAGGGTATCTTTCAGGACGATGACATTTTCAGTCAGAGAATATTCAGACCTTGGCTGGTTGCCAGTCTTGGGGTTATTTTTGTCAAGACTAAGTGGGGTTTATCCTCTACATAAGTGGCTCAAAAAAACCCACGTATACCAACAACTTATCAAGCGAGATGATCCTCCACGTGACGCGGGCCACATTCAGGGTGTAACCCCAAACACTGACTGAGCGAGCTCAAGCCGGCTTGAGTTCAGGGCACAGCCTGGGACCCTTGGACTCTGGAACCAGCGGTAGCCTGTCAGAGAAATTGATGTGGGTTTGTCTGAGAATAGGCTAGCCCAAGATCCCATTGCCATGATTTTGCTTCTTGAAATGGCAATGTTCGCAGCGTATGTTCCCATCATTTTTCTACTGGTGGTTTCAAACATGACTTTTATTTTCCATTTCATATATGGGGGATAGATAATCCTTGCCATTGACTTTCATATTTTTCAAGATGGTTGAAACCACCAACCAGCCATGATTTTTCTCCCATATTTTGAACTGGTTGGTGGTTTGGAACATGAATTTTATTTTTCCATTCAGTTGGGAATGTTATCATCCCAACTGACTCTAATATTTTTCAAGATGGTTAAAACCACCAACCAGTAATTATTATCAACCATCATTAAGCATATAATAACCATATAATAACCATATATTAACCATATATTAACCACTGAAGTATCCCCTTTTTGGACCTAAAGAGACGGAGGATTCCCCTCCGGCCAAAAAGCCAAAGACCGAGACACTGCCCGAGATCGTGGGGCGCTCAGCGGAGCAGCATCTGGCGATCTGGCAGTGGTGTGTTGGTGTGGGCAATAGAAATGGATATAGTATGATATGGTTCAAAAAGCCGGGTACCGTGGTAAACCCCAAAATCATGGTGATTTACGGATGTTTATCCCCAAATAGGATACAACAAACTGAAAATAGGAGCCGGTGAGCAGGAACAGAAATCAAACCTCCAAATTCTTATGCTTTGAGAACTTTTGAGGCATCAACCTGACGACTGATAGACAAATTTAGTCTGACACCCCTGTGACGCATTTATCGACATGCGGACTGACACACATACCTGTTCACAAAAAGAGACGTCTGGTACGTTGACGCGCTTCCGTATTTTTATGCACACTGCGGCAAATACTGGCAAACTTTCATATTGACCGGCACATGGGCACAAGTATTGCTCCAGTTATTTACTGGCATGTGCTCTGACACAAATGCTCACACATTGGCTGAGATAATGTGTGGTGAGGTTCTGACTGACATTGATTTATACTGACCCATCAAGTGTCATTTGGACAAACATGCTGACATGTATACTGACTCGCACGTCAAGTAAGTTTGCGTGTTGTCAGCCAAACCACTGTTTAAGCCTTGTGTGCTGTGAAGACAAAGACGGCATGAAAACACGAAGATGAAGATGTGCAATCCCCGAATTGGTTTCAGGAAAAAATTGCAGGACGCTTCCATATTTGATGGCAAATAAAACATGTAATCCAGCAAGAATGTTCCCTTCAACCGATCCATTGATTGAAGAATGGGAAGAACCGTTTATACTGACGTAAAATCTGTAGAGACCTTTACCTGACCGATGGGGGAGACTAAGGACAACACGGATATATTTTCTGGTCAATGTGGAACCCTGATTAGTGTGGGTATACTGTATTGTGGTAAGTTGTTCCAAAACAATTCTGAATCAGTGTAATCGTTTGGGTGGTCGGGTATTGTGTCAAGTTTTTTTTCAGCATTTTTTAAGTTGCTTTCTCAGCATGTTTTTCATTTTTTCAGCATTATTGAAAATAATTAATTATTTAATCAATTAATAAATAGTTGTTTGTTGTGGTGGTCCTCTATTGTGTCCAGCTGTTGTCTGCAGAAACAGGTTTTTTTGGTTTTGACCCATCAGCAAGATTGATCTTCAATAGTATGTTTGTTGTGGTGGTCCTCTATTGTGTCCAGCTGTTGTTTGGAGAACAACTTTTTTAAGGTTGTGACCCATCAGCAAGATTGATCTTCAATAGTATGTTTGTTGTGGTGGTCCTCTATCGTGTCAAGCTTTTTTTTTGAAGTGAACATGTTCCAAAATCCTTTTCTCCTTTCCTTTTCATTTCCTTTGCTAATACTTTTCTCTTTTGCACTTTCTTAGCTCCATTCTTTTGAACTTCTCAAAATGTCTAATTTCCCAAAATATAGGATGTCTTATTAAAACCGAATTAAAAAACAGCACTCAAACAATTTTCAAGGTGGTAGCCCATGCGCAGCATTGATCTTCAAGAGTATCTTTGTTGTGGTGGTCCTCTATTGTGTCAAGCTTTTTTTTTTGATGTGAACTCCTTTTCTCATTTCCTTTGCTAATACCTTTCTCTTTTTAACTTTCTTAGCTCATTTTTTTTGGGAATTCTCGAAATGTCTAATTATCTAATTGAAAGTAAATTGAAATCAATTGAACGTATATTTAGCAAATTGAAATCAAGTGAAAATCAATTGAAATCAATTGAACGTAAATTGAAATCAATTGAACATCAATTGAAAGTAAATTGAAATCGATTGAAAATCAATTGAACATCAATTGAAAGTAAATTGAAATCGATTGAAAATCAATTGAAGTCAATTGAAAGTAAATTGAATTCAATTGAAAATCAATTGAACATCAATTGAAAGTAAATTGAATTCGATTGAAAATCAATTGAAATCAATTGAAAGTAAATCAAAAGCAATTGAAAATTAATTGAAAGTAAATTGAAACTCAATTGAAATCAATTGAAAGCAATTTGAAGTCAATTGAAAATCAATTGAAATCAATTGAAAGCAAATTGAAATCTATCAAAATAGATTGCTTCAATTTTATTCAGACCCCGTTACTTGAAAAAAGAACACATTAAAGAGAGTCTCAGAATTGTTCAGTGGTGAAGGCCCTACACTAATCAGGATCCAACATTATTAATTATATAATATTAGGTATGTGAATTATTGGTTTCCTGGTCTTGGACAAGATCGCTGGCTCATGGGTTCTTTTGACTTTGCACGCATCCTGGTATTGCAAAGCCGTGTGCATTTGAGCGACCTATTCTATCTCAGGATGCGAAACCACTAACTCCACACTAACCCAATGATATGGAATGGTATGGTATGGTATGGTGAATCAGACCGGCTGAGCTCACATTGATGGGGCGAATGCATCAGGATGTGGTGCTGTTACTAAACCACCTTGTTTATCATCCAGTAAACCAACATAGATGTGGAAAATCCACCATAAGCAAATCATATCAAATCATGTCCGGAGGAAACAACCATGAAATTCCATAGCATTCCAGAGCTATATGTTCGATTACGGATACCCTTTGACACTCAAACATGGCTGAAAAAGACCCGGGAGTTTTATGTTTTTCTCAGATGCCCATGGTCAACTCATGTCATGTCAACTCGATGGCCCAGTTGAAACCCACTGCGAAAGCAAAGGCACCGTTGTGCGGTCGTGTTTTTTTCGTTCGGTCGTGGATGGGTCAGAAATGCGAACATATTTTCGAAGGACTTCGTGTGGTTGTTGAGTTTGGGCAAACCTGGTGTATCACCCGAAACGGACATTATTTGGATACTGGATACAGTACCACGTAATGGGCAATTTAGTGAGCCCTGACGGGGGGGGTGCGGCAGTCGCCACACGGGAATTAACCTGTCCACAAGTACCTCCTCAATAAAATCAGCTTTGGCTGATGCAGCCACGTGCTGCCACCTTACACAAACAGTTCCGTGCTGTCACCTTACCAAACCAGCTTCATGCTGGTTGCAGCTTCGTGCTGCCGGTGGTGCGTCGACTTGGCGGTGCCTACCACCTCTTCAAAGGATGGAATGGGCAATTTAGTGACTGCAATGTTTGGGCAAACTCCACAATCTCATGGCTGAGAGGAGGACACATCATTGATTATACATCCACTAACCACTGGCTGACTAGTCAGGTTATGGTCTGATTTTTACGAACAGAATATCTCCTACTATCTCTTTATTCGATCACGGCTTAGTTGAGGGCATCAAAAGATATTGGAATTTGTCCAGCAGGAATCCCACCTTATGGTACATGTTCGTGAAAATAAATGGTATGGCGCTTGTGACACTCCAAGACCGTCCAAATGAACACCACAGGAAGCTGTGTCTTTGTTCATTACATCAAGTACTGTACATCATATTACTTTTGTTGCTTATGTCAATATCCATCACTACCCCAGCTCTTGGTTGCGCCCCATTTTTACATGTACTCTACTGTATATCACGTCCTTTTCCGGTATTTCCCACTGCTTTTCGCAATATATTTCTGATCATTTCTGTTGGTGAAATCGCCACAATTGTTGATCACCTGTGTTGCTGACATACATTTACATCCCCATTTCCACCGGTGATATCAGTTCTTTGTTTGGTCATGCCGGCAATGGGATCCCAAATTTGGAAACTTATCGTGACACTCCTGGTTTCCACCCGATGCCCAAGAAGGATACCTAACTCCCCAAAACAATTGGAGAGTGTTCGTAATTAGACTCAACATGACATTTCTTTCAGACCCGGTGGCACCCCAATTTGGATTTATACTAAATTCCCCAAATACAAGAGAGAAAAGTCATTCGCCATGATTTCAGTAAGACTTTCCTGTGGTTTCGTCTCAGGCGGGGGTACGCATGTTGGGGACTGTGCACAACCCTTAGTCACTGAAAACATGGAAACGGTGAAACGCTGAAACGTGGGAGTTTACCACTTGCAGATCCAACAACAAGCCAATGCCAAGTTGGGAATTAGTGCAATATAATATATGATATCTTATAACACTAGAAAAAATGTTGTTCTAATGATATGTCTATATACATGCTTGGGAAGCCAATACTTCATTGTCAGTGCAAAATAAATTTCCTTCAAGAGGACCTAAGCGGCTTTGTTGGACCTAGGCGTTTTGCCTTAAACTCCAGGGGTCAAGAGGATGGAAGCCACAATAGACTCAGGGATTTGTCGGCCAAGCATCCGCATGCTACTCCTCACTGGAGATTTCTGAACCTACGAATCCTTTCCCCCCCTTTTTTCCGCCCGTTTGCGAAGCCCCTGGTTTTAGTGATGTGTTTATTTTGGGGCCAACATTTTTTTTTCGAAAAAAACGATGTTCATTTTTCTAGCGGGAAGGGATGAGTATTTCTATCAGCAGATGTAGAAAGTCCAGTGGTGTTGAGGCCGGCTTGTACTGGGGACGATCAGCTTGGTAATCCCATCAACCAATCAATGGGAGATCTTCAGGATCCAACAGATGGAGGTACTGTACCATATTTCTGGCCATATTTTGTGGGGATATTCCCTTACATAGGCCTGAAAAATAGGCCTCATATATGGTAGGTACCTCCAATGAATCGGTTCCTGAGTCATGGCCATTGAAGCAATATCAACCAATATCCACTGAGGAATCGTCACATGCTCAATGGGAGATTTTCAATCTGCTGCGAGGACAGAAAAATCGTCGATGGATGCGGAGAGTAAGATTTTCAGTAAGATCATGGTATGGTTGAAAAAGTGTGACAGTGTGGCTTTTAAAGGTCTCTGCTTGATGATGTTTTTGAGCCAGTTTGCTGCCAGTTGCTGAATCTTGAGTCGGACCATCAAAATTGTAAGTCATACCCTTTCTGTAGTCATACGGTGTGGAAGTAAGTGCCCAGAACAATGAGGTGTGCTGTGTGCTGTCTGATGATTCAGTGGCTCTTGCCCAGTCAAGGGTCTGACCCGAATCTGGATGTTACGTCAGTGTCTTCTCCTTCTCCTACCTACGCTTCTTCCTCCAGACTCTTCTCCCGGATATTTGCTTCGCTTCTTCGCCATAAAACTCTGCACGGATGTGTCTGAAAATGTGGTGAAAAACCACCCCAAGCCTTGCCAATTCAGTTAGTATAGGAATGATGAATCATGATTCATCAAATTGGCGATCAGATGGCCAAAATCTGATGAACTCATGGATTTAGAGTACCCTATTTTCAGAGATAAACCCACTCCGTGGTCTGCGTGGTCAGTCGCAATGCGTGGGTGAATGCGTCGTAGTATTTGTGTATGGCGCCGGGCTGGTAAAAACCTGCGCGGTTTTTTGATTGTCAGATTTGCAGGGTATTTACAGTACACGAACTAACTTTGTTTTCCATGATGGAAGAATGATTATGAATTTTGACATGCGTGATTATTCTTCTTTGCTAAGTGACTTTCCTGTGCAAGCCAGCATGTCCCAACGTTGGAAGTTACTTGAAAAAGAAAAGAGCGTATAGCTTGAAAGTTTCTTGGAAAAGATAAGGGCGTAGCATCAAAAGCGCCTTGGAAGTTACTTGAGAGAGTCAAGAAATTGGCTTCAAGGGCGTGTTGGAAGCGGCTTGAGAAAGAGAAGAGCATAGCATCAAGAGCGTTGGAAGCAACTTGAGAAAGATAAGATCGTAGCCTCAAGAGCGTGTTGGAAGTTAATTAAGCAAGATAAGAGTGCAGCATCAAGAGCGTGTTGGAAGCTACTTGGGAAAGAGAAGGGCATAGCTTCAAAAGCGCGTTGGAGGTTACTTGAGACAGAAAAAGAGCGTAGCATCAAGAGCCTTTTGTAAGTTACTTGAGAAAGAAAAGATCGTAGCGTCAAGAGCGTGTTGGAATTTACTTCAGAATTGAAAATATTGAAAAGTTGAAAAGAGCGTAGCATCAAGAGCGTGTTGGAAGTTACTTGAGAAAGAACAGATATGAAAGATCATAGCGTCAAGAGCGTGTTGGAAGTTACTTGAGAAAGAACAGATATGAAAGATCATAGCGTCAAGAGCGTGTTGGAAGTTACTTGAAAAAGGAATATCATAGCGTCAAGAGCATGTTGGAAGTTACTTCAGAATGAAAAACATGAAAAGAGCGTAGCATCAAGAGTGTGTTGGAAGTTACTTCAGAATGAAAAATGTGAAGTTTGTTTTCCATGATGGAATAATTGTTTTGAATTTTGGCATGCATGGGTATTTTTCTTCGCTGAGTGACTTTCCTGTGCAAACCAGCATGTCCCAACGTTGGAAGTTACTTGATACAGAAAAGAGCATAGCATCAAGAGAGTGTTGGAAGAAGAATTCAAGGCAACAGAACGTTATTACCCCTGTGTGCCAACCCGGTGTGCCATCCATGATGAGGTGTTTTGTGAACGGAACAACGCAAAAAAAAACCGCCAGCGCAATTTTCACCTGGCATTCATAACTTAACTATATCTGAAGTCAGCTTCAACAACTCCTGACAACCAAGAAACCAGTACATCTTCAGCGGGTCATGGGAGTCATTAACAAAAAACACAGAATTCATTGCGGGTTTCTAGCGGCCCGACACCTTTTTGTATGTCACTGTTACACATGCCAATACACGTGTCAGACACTTGTCAGGCGGTTTGAGGCTGCATCTGCGACACAAACCACATACTGTATCGATTGATGGGTTGCAGATGTGTTTCTTATTGGTGGTTTCAAACATGACTGGATTATGTTCCATTTCATATATGGGATAATCCCAACCCCATTGACTTTCATATTTTTCAAAATGGTTATTGCACCACCAACCAGGTTTCTTCGACGCACCTTGCTCTATCCAGGAGATCTCAGGTGTCCATGGCAGGGATGCAGAAATCCCACCAGAGCACGTGCTCCCTGGCCTGTTCCAGGCTACCCAGGCTACCTGGGGAATCCTACCGAGTAATCCTCTGGTAAACCTACAAAAAACTATTGAAAATGGCCCAGTCGAAATAGTGGATTTACCCACTGAAAATTCCAGTTCGCTACGTAAACGTAGGTTTACCAGGCCGGGTAATCTTCGAAATGGAAAGTCATCGAACGCAATTGAGATCCGATCCTGCGACGAGGGCCGAGCACCAAAAAAGGTATTCTGGGTGGTTAGACCCTGCCAGGTACCCATGAATCTGAAAGTCGGGGACCGTGTCTCGTTCGTCGTCCGGGAGTCAGAGGCAGGGCCGAAAAACATCCTCAACGACAGGGAAGTTGATGATATTACCATCTGGTTGGTGGTTTGGAACATGTGTTATTGTTCCATATATTGGGAATAATACTCCCATTTGACTTTCATATTTTTCAAGATGGCTACAACCACCAACCAGTATATATATATATATATTTGTATATATATATATATATATATTGAACATAGCCATGGAAAATCACCAGTTTTAATAGGTAAACCCAGGTAAACCATCTATTTCTATGGGCCATGGCTTCCATGGCTATGTTAAATAACCAGAGGGTACATGCAACGGATGGGTTGCCCGTAACTCTTGCTTGAAACCTGTCCCGGATCATAATAGACGACCGGAAGCGGAACATGATATGGAAACTGGATAAGATGGTATGGGAACTAGGAACTGGGCAATTGTTGGCGACTTTTGAGACACTATATTTTTGGATGCGGGAAGGGTTTCAAATGAGATTATCACTAGTTGCCAGTTCTGGGAGTGATGCCATTCTGCCAGAGCACCCCAGTCTCAAGACGCCTCTGAAAGTTGTTCAGCATTGGCCAGACATTTAAGTGACATCCACAACTTTTCAACAAAAGAAAACAACTGAAACTCAGCATTTTTTAGTTTCAGTTTCGTTTCGACGAGTCCAGGATCAGCAATCCTCGCCGATCTGGGCCAAGAACCTTCAGGCTCACAGGGCTTGGATGCTTTCAGGATCCTATGCAATCCCATGACGGATCCTAACGGTGCTGCTATATATAGTGTGCCATGGATCCCATCAATATACCCCAGTCATGTTAGCATATATACCATACATGGATCCTATGGGTATATATGCTAACATTGGGGGTATATTGATGGTAAATGTTGCCATATATAGCAGCACCATGTATCCTATGGGGTATGGTTGGATGCTTTCAGGTAAATTCAATGTGATTATACAAATTGATGCTTTCCATCAATTGCCATCTCCAATTCTTGTTGCAGAAATCACGAAATCACTTTGTGTCATGCAGCCGTCCAAGCCTGCAGTTTTTGATAGATCCACCTGTGTCATGGATCCTATTACCCCTGAAGAATCGATGGTTACATAGAATATTAAACATATCTTATACATATCTTATACATATACATATACATATGTATATATATATATATCCATTATATATAATATCAACATTATAAACATTCCCAAAACTGTCTGGGTCCCCAACTGACTTGACTCTTCCCCTTGATAGTGATTCCGTCAATTCATTTGGAGTTTCTGTAGTCAATATTGGGGGATGGTGGGATGGATGATCTTTAATGCATATATCATATTCTTGGTTACATATACATTATATAACTTTATATTCCATTATACTAGAATGTGAGGCCCCTAAATGTGATGTTAGTTGGTTATAGTTGGTTAACAAAAGCCCCAGTAACTAGTTCGTTATTTGCGTACCATAAACCATAGTGAAATTGGAGTTATTGGCACCAACTTAGCTATCGAACGGGGGCCTCACATTGTATGTTTTGTTGGTTAAATCATGTAAAATCCTTCATTCATCCCATGGACGGCACAAAGGGCGGCTCCAAGTCCGCTGCCAGGTGCTATCTGCTCCCAGGGCCCCAGCCCTCAGGGCCCCTGCCCTCAGGGCCCCTGCCACGGCCAAGCCTGCGAAGATGGCAGATGGCAAGGCAACGCCTGGGCAATGCGGAGTGAGTTCACCCAAACTACATAGGGTGCGCTCCGTGTGGGGTTTTAACATGTTTACATCTGTTTTAACCAGTACCAGCACATTGGACTTTAAGGGGGGAAAACAGGGATTTAGTATGATTTAACCAACACATGATCTGAAGAATTTGTGTTACCAGCAGAAACTTGGTTTCAGGAACCTGCGAAAGGCTGGTGGGTTGGCCAACTTCAACCTGTGAAATGACTCGCCAGAAAGTGATGCCTTTCCCAAAAGGAATGTTGCCAGCAAAAGGGACAATTTGATGAGCAAAGCTGATGATGTAAAGACCAAAGAAGCAGAATGTCCTGGTTGGTGGTTTCAAACATTTTTTATTTTCCATAATATATGGGATAATCCTTCCCATTGACTTTCATATTTTACGGAGGGGTTCAAACCACCAACCAGTGTCATATAGCCAACCAAAAGACTTGAACAGAAGAAACTTCAAAAATGGCCGCATGGCCACGCCCAGAGGTTACAAAAAAGCACCTGTCCACATCAGTTCCCACATGCCCATGTGTGGAATATTTACCAACATTTACCCAAAACAATGTCTGAATGAAAGATAATGTATATAAGTAGTAAATATATATATACCTAGACCTTCAATTGTAACACTTTTTTCTGCTACGAGAAAAAACCATATCAATTACCCCAGAAAGTGTAACCTATAGGAAAAAACGCTCGACCCCAAAAAATCTGCTCGAAAGATCACCTACAACATCAGCACTACTGACAATGTGGATGCTTTGGTCATGAAGAACTTCCCAGAGTGTGTCAGGCACTCAGATTTTTCCACGCGATCCTCAGAGATCTTCACCTCAACAGGTCTCAGGCTACTTGTTTCCGTAGCATCCCCTATTAGTTATCAAAAAGGATCCTTTGGTATCTCATCAATATCCTTGTGAAACTTCGCGGCACTGTTGTCCAATCATGGGTTCGACGCGTCACTCGACTCACCTGTCCAATAAAGTCCTCATCCTGCCATGCGGCAAAACCTAGCGCAGTTGCGTGTGTAAATATGGTCATCACAAAGTGCCAAGCACACACCTTTGAAAGATGAGTATTGTTGTTTCCAAGATGCTTAATGGATTGATTGCGTACGGACTCTGCTGGCATTGCTGTGCAAGCTCATGCCTCATCCAGCACTTGCTAATATATTATTTGTTTGAAACCATGAATGCATGCACACACTTCATAAATTCACTTAGCATAAAACTGCCAAGACGCACAACATGCTCGTGCATGTGCAGTTTTGGCCTTATTCGATATAAAACCCATGACCTGGAAGCCGACATTGAAGCGAGAGATCCATACCCTTCCTTAGGCGCATATACACACAGGTGGATTTTGTTTTCCCACCCAAAAAACAATAGATATCCAAATGGGTGTGAAATAATTATCCTAGCTTCGGTAAGTCCCCATGCCATTGGTGCAACTGCTGCTCCATTCACTGATGGAATGAGCACTCCAAATTTGTAAAGCTCACGAAACCACAGGTTCCCACAGTCCGCTGTGTATTTCAGCACGTTGAAGAAGTCTTGGTCCGAAGGGTCCTGAGATGTTGAACTATCCACCAATTATGTTCCAAGTAACTTGGGTTAAGTAAGTGAGGTTGATTGCATCAGGCAATTTTCAGAACAAATGCAACTAGAGTTCTAAGTTCCCAGAATCACATTGGCCGCATACAAAGGATAGCCATTTGTGGACAACAATGCAGTCGTGCCCCTTTCCACTCAACAACGGGTACTGTTGCAACCTGAACAATTTGGGAGGCAGCATGACAACAATCATGCATCAAAACTAGTCTATATTGTTGCTGCAATCACTGAGTTGTAAAAGCATGTAATCAAGACAGTGGTAGCGCCAAGAAACGACTGTACTTTTAGCGAATGGAGTGAGAAGTCTTTCAATTGCACATGTTCTTTTGCAAAGTAGCACCATTCCCGAAAGTGGTCGTGAGCCTTTTCAAGTCTCTTGGGTATGGCACCATTGCCAAAAAAACCAAGCCTGCACAACACAACAATCGAGCTAGCGCAGAAATCTTTCCCAACACCAATAGCCCATGTATGGGCCAGATCAATGCGTATCCTTGATGGGCACGCTGCACCTGGAAGGCTGAGAATGATTGACCTTTGTGGCTTCCATGGTTCAGGGGTGTCCGCAAGGTTCCAACCACGAAGACAAGTGTTTTTCTCGCCAAAGAGATGCCAATCCTAGGGTTGATCCATTTTGGCAACATAAAAGAAATGGGTCTTGTTGGATACAATATACAGCAAAATATGTGAAAATTATTCGGTCTATATAGTTGGGAAACCTCTTCATTGCATAAATGGCAAAGGCGAAGTGATCGAAATCCACTGGCTAAACCCATCATTTTGCGGAGGTAAGGCCAATCACCCTTGCACCCGAGGTAGATGAAGTGGAACGTCTGGTCCTTCACCTTGCGGCCGCCAGGGACCCAAGTTGGACAGAGGAGGGGTTTCATGGTTTAGCTGTATGGATAAGGAAGCATGCAACCACTAGCCTTCACCCCAGTGTGGTAGCAATAGGTCAAGTCATCCACCATAAAATGGTTCATATCGTCCAGTGTCCGGTCTCTCTTGGCCATGATCTTGCTCGGCATGATGGAGGCCAACAGTCTTGTGGTAAAGGAATGCCTTGCCAGAAAATACTTTGTGTGCAAATTCAATGAAGGAAGCAAACGTGTTTCATTATGGAGGTCCAACTAAAGCAGTTGAGTTACCCATGCATATTTGTTGTTTCCAATCCTCCCTTCGGAATGAGCATTTGGTAGCTTGTGACCAGCACTGGTCTCTTGGCCTTACCTCTGCCTTCGTCACCGTGCAAACAGTATGGCACAAGGTTCCCCCAGGATGACCTGGGAAAGTCTGCAAAGACAGGGTGTCCCCCATCAAGCTTTGAATAGGTTTCCCAGAATGTGCAGTAGGTTTTTTGGTAGTCAGTGTCGAGCGAGTTCCCGCCAAGTACAAATTCAGGTGCCTCTCGAAGTAAGTACTCTGCCCATGCCTTCAAACCAATCATTGGGAAGTTCCTGACCACCTCTTTCATCTTGGGTCGATGCTCAAGTACTCTGAGTTTCACTGTTGACACTTCCACAGGTAAGGTTTTTTTTTCCCGGTTGATCCAAGCATGAAAGTTTCGGGATATGTTGCGAAACCCTTTGGATGAAGTAGGCCCGGCTCTGCCAATCTTCTCCAGGTCCGGGTCAAACACTCCTGACATATCTAAAGTTCACAGATCCCCTAAAATATTTCTCAGTTCACATATAAATCCATCAAGAGAATAATGCATTGAAGCGTCCTAGTTTCCGCATTCTGTTGGAAGAGACCCTCGCAAGTCTCACAACTCGACGGGCAGACTCAGCCTAGATTTCAATTTGCATGGATGGACCAAAAGAAACATGCTTGGATTTGATTTTGTTTGCCTCCAAAAAACTCCATCTTCAAAACCCCGAACCAGTTCTGTAGCTAAGTCCGAAGTAGTACCATCAGAATCAGAGCCAGAAGAGCTCGATGATCTTCCTTAGCCAATCATTTTCTAAACCCTAGATGGTATCTAACATATCTGTCACCCAACTTGTGCCACGGTTTTGCTGAGATTGGATCGCCGGCGATCTTCTTTCTGCTGCAAGACAGAAGGCAGCACACCTGCGTGGGGGTGGGCCATATTTAAAAGAATAGTGGAATTAGAAACTTGAATTCATCACTTGAGCATCACTTGAGACTTCAGCATAGACATTTCTTCATTCATTTTTCACATCGAGCGCCACTCCAACACTTCTGACAGCGACGTGTTCCCCCACGTGGCTGGTGCTATGGCTAGTTCTTTGAGAGAAAGGTCATCAACATTTCAGTTGATCAAGCTTTAATGAAAGCTTGGACCAAATCAAAATAATTTCTTGTATAGCTACGGTAAATCAGTTAGTCCTCATCTTCATCAGGCTCTTCAGTTTTGGTAGCCCGACGCTTGGAAGAGCTAGCTTTGGCCTTCCCCTTTGCACGTGCCTTTGCCTTTGACTTTGCCTTTGCCTTCCCGGCAGCCTTCGGCTGTGGGGATGGCAGGCTCGGCGGAGATCTCATGCTGCTCGACGGCTTCACTGCGGCAGGCTTCTGCACATTCCTGGCCAATGGTGGTGGCATGCTGGTTGGTCAGGATTTGGGAATGATCTTTGAATAAATAGGCAAAGTAAAATGCTTTGAGAATAAAACCTGATTTAAACATGCATGATCGGCTTGGCTCGTTGGATCAAGTTGTTCAAGGCAACATCTTTTTTTGTGATTTCCACCGTCTTGGCTTTGAGCTTCTTCAAGTCACACCTACATTTTTTGAAGAACTTCTAAAATCACAAGAGGCATAGCAGGTTGACATTTTACTTGGATTGTTTTTGACATTTATTTGGAATACCTTGGAATGTTGAAGAAACACCGGGCACACGCCAACCATGGCGTCAGCTTGAAAGGTGGCCATCTCATCGTAGAACGTTGCCATTTCCTTCAGGACACCCTCCATTTGGGTGGCCATCCTGGGCTGGGCTGGTAAGGGACCAACTTCTGAAGTATCGCTGTCGATGCTTTAAAAAACTGTCCCAGGAAGGGCCCATGATTTTGTTGCATACAAGAAACTGGACGGCTCTCGGGAATCCTTTTTCCTTCAGCTTGTCCTGCAAAAGAGGGGTTGGTGAAACAGGGATGGTAGGGACTTTGATCCATAATAATCCATAATATATTTAACGCTGGGATAAGGTAAACATTGATCTACATACAGCTATAAGGTCCTTTTCGCGCTCTGACTTGTCGATCTTTTGCCCAAGGGTGTCCAAAAAGGCTGGGATCACTGAAAGTGCAGAAGCATTTTCCTGAATTGCTGGGAAGATAAGCCTAGGTTCCACAGTTGGCACGAATGCCAAACAGAATATGTTCTATTTGCGCATTGAGTCTTGCAGTGCGATAAAGAAACTTAAAGGAAGCTGAGCTTTCCTTCAACATATCTTGTTGATGGTCTTCGGCTGAATCCAGTTCCGGTAGTAAGCGGGAATGGGTATCAGGGATCACGTCTGTGTCCATAAGTGATCCGGTCGGGTCCTGGTCCATGTAAAAAGAAATATTGGCAACCATATGGGGATATGTCTTATCATATCAATTCTTATCAACCATTATGATATCATGTAACTAAATTGTTCTTTGTAATTGTCCTCCATTTCCATGCGTCCCTGCTGAGATGACTGGAATCCCTGCTCATCATTATAGGCGAACGTATCGTCCAAGACAATACAAATTTCTTCTTCCCCATGGATCGCATTCTGACGCCACAGATTTCGCTGCTTGGCCCACTGCCAAGACCGATCCACCATCGGCCTGGGCAAACACAAGTAAATGGGGGCCGATAGTATGGGAAATGATGCATTGCTCACCACCCACCAAAAAGGATGTTTGATACTTACTAAGGATGCAGCCTACTCCACTCACGCTGTGTCAAGAGGAACTGTTTTGTCACCCACTGGCCCTTCTTCGATTTCTCCATGGTGGTTTTTTGCCATTTCTGAACGATACACTCAACCGTCTCAAAGTTCCCATGGGTCTTGATGAGCTCTTTCAGGCGTTCCCCTTAGCAGTATGTATATATGTGGAAAAAAAACATTGTTGTATTAAGCCAAACTCCATAATATACATATATGTGCATATATGTGCAACATAAGATACTACCTTCTGGCGTCTTCCAAAGACCCACGACTTGCGGCGATGCGAGGATCTCTTTGTTCTTCCCCTTTGGCTGGACGTACCGCCAAACCCTAGGCTCGGAGGGAGGTGAACCAGAACCAGGGAGAAAAGGTAAGCCACACTTTTTTGAAATCAAGATGTCCTGTCCTTTCCCCTCAATACCACCTTTTCTTTGTAGCTTAACTTACCGGATTCTTTAAGTGTTGATATTTGAGTCCAAATGGGGGTGTTGATAACATGAGGATAAAATATGATAAAATCATAATCAAGGCCAAGGACTGATGGTAGTACTTGTCATAGGTCTCGGAAGACGGACTTTTCTTGGGGCGCTTGGTATGGGACTCATCAACACTCTCACCACCTTTTGGGCTGGGAGTCGTAACAGACTCAGCACGACGTTTGGGACGAGATTTGACACCATCACTTCCCATCGGTTCTGCCAACTCATCAGTAGATCCTGGTCCCTTGAAAAGCTGACGTGGGGATGGTGGCGGGGTGTCACCGTAACCTTCTGGCACCTGGGCATCAAAGTCATAGTCAGGATCGAGAAGTTTTGGTGCTGGGCTTGACTTAACAGTACTTGGAGGGATCACCTCTGTGGATGCCAAGCTGTTCAAAGTTCCGGAACGGGGTCTTCGAGCTAAATTGTCTGGTAGAGGGGCGCTGTGTCTCCCAGCCAAGAAGGCACCATCTTGTTCAGCCAGTATGAGAGAACCTTGCAACCCAAGTAAAAAAAAACAAATGAGATTGACATGAGTGAACTATCTTCGTATGTTGTTTTCTTATTTGGGGGCCCCATGTATACCAACAATGTTTATATAATTCGGAATGATTTTTGAAACCAGACCTGGCTCAACTGGCTCCTCAGCTGCCAATGCCTCGAGAGGCCTGGAAGGAAGAAGCCCCTGTTGAATTTGCTGAATCTTCCGCTTGGTCGCCTAAGCCGCAGGACAGCTGGATTAAAGATGGAAAATGGGGCTGGCTAAAATACAATACCCAATAGAAAAATTAAAACACGGTGGGTTCAACATTAGGCATATAAAAATGCACACCCCAATGCAGTCAGAAAACTTCTATCAGGTTGTCAATATCAATGTCAGGTTCTGGGGATCCCGTGTTCCGAGATGTGATCAAGGTCATTCCCTCGTCCACTGACCCACAGCTCCACTGACGGCGAGCCATTTCCCAACAACACAGCAAATAATACCCAGGGGAGAGCTTGACTAGAGAAAGCAACGATGCCACACATGTTCAATTTCTGCAATCCCCAGAAAGAATTTTGCGGGCACATACCCATAATATCCCATAATTGTACTGTTTCCCAGTGCTTGGATGAAATTGAGGAAAATGCCAATTATTCTGCACAAGATGGCTGTGGGTAACTGCATTGCCTACTTAATACCCAATCAATGAGTTTTTGGGGTTTTAATCCACAATTCCAACATCCTGGTTCACCTAATCTAGCAGTTTTCCAAATAAGTTCCCCTGAAAAGTACCGATTTTAAATTTGCGGTCGTTTGTGGATTTTTGCGGTCGTTTGTGGGGTTTTTGCGGACGTTTCGTGGATCAATTTCCGCGCGAGATGTGTCCCAAAACACCCAAAGACCATCTAGGCCCCTCAGTCGACCATCTCAAGGTCTTTCTGCTGCGGAAGATTGCGCTCAGACTCCTCAAGCTCACTTCAGAGGATTTGGAAAGGACACAGGGTAGGGACTGGCTGGAGTGAAGAAAAGCCCACCCCAAATAGTAAAGTCTTGGGGTTCCAACTTGAACAAGAAACAATCAAATTAACCAACTGGTTCTTGAAGTCGTCCATGGAGTCATGCCATGAATCGGGAATAACCAAGTGGTTGCAACCATATAGGTAAAAGAATATCTCAGGAAGTGACGCGTCCATCCACTGGTCAGCAAGTAGGGGATACCTGTTGAAAATCTCCCTGTCGCTCATTGACGGGTCCAACTCAAACTTTTTGCGAAGATCCCGGCGAAACTCCCCCTCACAGGATTTCAGGTAGCCATTCAACAAGGCCATCCCAAACCCCGAAGGGTACCGCCTAGGTGATGAGCTCTCAATCTGCATCATGTATACAGTAAAGGGTTGAAAGAAAGAAAACACTGGGTGCCACAAAGCCGCTGAGAGACCTTTAGCTGATCTGTCCCTTGAAATTTCTTCACCCCAGAGGAATCCAGGTACGTACCTGGGACACACAATGTGACAAGTAACGGTATAGAATATATTCATATTGAGAACATATTCAAAATATCTTAGGACATGTGCTATATACTAGAAAACCCCATCCCATAGTGGCAAGGGACGTGTAGTCTTTTGAGGGTTTTGGCGACATGGGTGGTTTTTAGCCAGCTTTCCCATGTTCAAAGCTCCAATCATAGGGTCATTTGACCAAAGCAATGTCCTCTTCGGACTAGCTCCTCCAACATGCCCCATCCAGAACGGCTGGCGATACACCTGAAGATGGCAAAGCTTGGGGACCCAGTGAAAGGGCAAGGGTACTCGGTGATTGGACAGGAGTTACTAGAACACATTTCCCAGCCCATAATTGAGGCAAAGAACTCTGGAGACGATGTTGGTTAGCCATTCAAATCGAAAATGCTTGAACAAAAGCGAACTGCCAGGATTCTCAATAATGAAGATGCTTCTCTTGGCCAGTATGATGAGGCATATAGCCACAAGCCTCAAGTCCAGGAATTGATCGGAATTGGTCATGCTTTGTATTTTCGAGGATATTGCCCAAAAAGATCAAATCTATAATATTAATTATACAATATTCTGCAACTAAGGGACCGGCTTATCATTCTGTTTCCAACGTCCACAAAACCATATTGTACAAATCCCTGGTAGTTGAAAAAGGTACGACCTGATGTACCTCTGCAGGGAATGCCCCAGCTGGAGCAATCTGGGGCCATCAGGTTGACGGCATTCTCCACCTCGTGGAGTACTATATTCACACATATCCTTAGCCATTGGCCAATATAGCGAATATATGATATGATGTCGTTCCCATAGATTCCAATTGAAAGTGCCATTCTAGACAAGTCTCACAAACCCTGCGCTGGTCATGAAATTCATGCCTGGTGCTTTTTCATCAAAGCACTTGTCCAAGGCCACACATCGGAATCCCTTCTGGTGCCTCAGGCGGCCATGGGGAGACAGGGATATATATAATTTATGCAGGTTATATCATGGGGTTATGTAGTACATACTATGTGGGTGGTAAACCTTAGAACCCTACCAGCCACGAGTTGTTGCAGCAGCTCCGGCAAACAGCTCAAAGAAATGTGCTTCTTCAACACGGTCGAAGTTGCACCATCCCAATAGTAATACCTAATGTCCATGCAGAAAGGGGATTGAAACTTACAGGTGTTGTCTTTTTCCATTTGCTATTTGCATATCGATATCTCAGGAACCGGCTATTGCGACCAGTGTTTTGGGAGACCCCATTTCCATCAAATTGAAAGGCACAGAGGTCATGGCATACTAATGGAAGACAATTTCTACTTGGGAGTGGCTGCAGGGAAGAAATCAGCAGTGTTGATGAGATTGAATCATGACTACATAGAATCTGAACATAGAAATCAAACATAAATGAGAGAAAGCTGAATAAGAAAACTTTGACCTGTGAGCAAGGCTAAGGGGTGGTTGGCACCTGATCGTGCTGCCCTCGCCTTCCAGGTTGGACAACCTCTGCCCATTCTGCATATGGGAATGCCTGGCGCACAGATTGAAGGGAAGGGCTCCTATATATAATATATATAGATCTCATATGCAGTTTAAAGTTTAAACTATAGCGCAATGAAAACACCATACTTTTCTCTTGCCATAGCTCACTGATCCAGTTGAACTGTCATCGCTACCAAAGGTAGGCCCTACGCCCTGCCAGAAGGCAAGGATAAACGGTTGAAATGTTTAAGTCCAAAATGCGTGGCACGCAAGAGGCTTAAGCCACATCTGTGCAAGTACATACTTGCTCACAAACCCCAATCCATTCATGTCGAATGGTCCCACTCAGCTCTCAGCAGTGTAGCTCGCATATGCCTCAGGTTGGTAAATAAGGGGCAAAAAATATAATTATTCTATTTCTCGACCAGGTAAGGATCATAGACCAACTGGCAAACGGCAGTTGTATATATCCAGAATTGTCCAGCTCTCCTACCAAAAAAAATGAGTCATGGGTCTTTTGTTTCAATGGTTGAGTCTAGCTTCCTCCTCTGTCTTCCCAGCATTGATCGCCACCAGGTACGCATGCTTGTAGGCACAGCACTGCCTGGATCGCTTCTGCCTTTTCACAAGACTTTCTGGGCTCAACTCTCTCCCTTTGCGGGTGGGCTTTCTTCCAGGCTTTGCATTTTCATTTTCATCGTTCGCTCCTTTGGAAATCCTCCTTTTTTTGGCATCTGGCTCATATGTGCCCAAGTCCTCATTCTTTGAATTCTTGGGGCTATTCTTCTTTCCCTTTGGCTTTGCAACCTCTGTCTTGGGCTCTTCTCCCTTTGTGGGCGTCTTATCCTTCTGTCCTGCCTTTGGCTCTGCACTTGCACCTGCGTCACCTGCCTCAGTCTCCTTGGCTGCCTTTGCATCCTTTTCCTTCGGCTTCGGGTCTGAAAGTGCATCGCCCTTCTTGGCTGCCTCTGGCTGTGCATCCTTCTTGACTCTCTTCGCCTTTGAGCCCTCACCTTCATCATTCTTCTTGCCTTTGCCCTTCTTCTTCGTGCCCTCAGCTGCCTCATCATTCTCCGGTGCCTTTTGCTTTGGATCCTTCTTCGCCGTCTTTGGCTCTGTCTCATCATCCCTTGCCCTCTTCTTCTTCTTCTCCTCATCTGCACCTTTCTTGCCTGCTGAATCCATCTTTGCCCTCTTCGGCTTTGGATCACCGCTTGCTTTCGACTTCTCTCTCTTTGCACTCTTTGGCTCTTTGTCCATGTGCTCATCACCAGCTCCTTTCTCTGCATCCTCTGCCCCATGCTTCTTGCGACCTCTTGACGTCGCCTTGGCTTTGGCCTTTGGTCTGCCTCTGCCTCTGGTCTTTGGGGTCTGCGAATCTTCTTCATCCTCTGCATCTTCTTCGTCTTGATCTTCTTCGCCTTCCTTCGCATTCTTCTTCTTCTTCTTGGCTGCTCGTGGCTGTTCATGTGGAGCCACAGCCTTCTGGCGGTCAAGGGCTTCAGGCCTCTTGATTGGCATAAGGGGCTCATGGTTGCTTGTTTCCGTGCTGCCTGCCTCAATCTTATCTCCTGTCTTTGCTGGTGGCAGGTCTTGCTCCTTTTTCTCAGTCTCTTTTTCCTCTGCTCTTCCAGCCTTCTCATCGTCCTTCTCATCGTCCTTCTCATCCTTCCCTGTCATGTCCTTTGCCTTTTCTTCAACCTCCTCTTCCTCTCTGTTTGCCTGGCCATCCTTAGCCTCAATCTTCTCGTTGGTCTTCCCTTCACTCTTTGTTTGCTCCTCCTTGGCTTCTTCCTCCTCAATTTCTTCGTCTTCTTCACTCTCCTCGTACTCATACTCAATCTTCTCAGTCTGATGCTTTGGGATGGCCTCTTTCTTGTCTGTCTCTGCTGCCTCTACTTCATCCTTCTTCATGTTTTTCATACCAGAAAGGTCATCATCTTTCTTCTTTGTGCCTCCTGTCTCTGCCACCTTCTTTGCTCCTTTCTTCTTGTCTCCTTCCTTCTTGTTCTCTCTCTTGTCGCATGGCTCGTCCTGGCCAAGTACCAAGGTCGGCAAACTCAGAAGATCCTCCCTTGAAGAAGATCGGCTCTTCCTGGTCTCACCCTTCCTTTCTGCAACTGCCTCCTGCGGTCAAAAGTTCATACAAGTTGGGTGGAGTTGTTTAGGTTCCAACAGAAAAGTGATGATAGGTGATGTTACTTTTTTTGATATATGTTGGGGGTCCTCAGCTTCGATGGCACCAGCTGTGGCTTCAGCTGTAGCTTCCTCCAGCTCTGTGATGGAGAGTTCCAAGGTTTGCAACTCATCCATACCTGGTCGAGAAAAAAATAGATAAGTCTAGAGTACCTTTTTATTAGCCCCATAACCCACGCTATGCATATGCTACTGCTGTATCATGATGAATTTTTGTGGACTGCTGACTTAGGCTGCTACTCTTGGCTGGCGGCTTCAGGGGATTGGAACCCAGGCGTCTTTGCTTTTCAAGCTGTTTGCACTGGAGCTTCTCAAGCTTAGCCAAGTGGGTCTGAAGTTGCTTGAGTTTCTCAAGTTTCTCAAGCTGTTCACGCTGGAATGCCACAGTTTCATCACTCTTTGGTTCCATGGGTTCCGTGCAAGGGACCGATTTCAAAGTCTCTAAATCAAAACCAATTGTACCACAAACCTGACATTCAAACCCATCTTCATGCTTGCGGATCAGGCGGTGGATGAACTTCTCCGCTGCGTCCTTCGAAGAGCTGGCAGCTGGAGGCTGCTTCTGACCTGCGCGTGGCACGATCTGGCATTTTTTTAAATGGGGATCAAATGATATAACTTTGGGCACCATTTTTTTTTGCTGGAACCCGTTTCGAAAAATACATGCATATGTAGCCAGGCCTGTGGTCTCTGAAACTGGTTTCGATTTCGAGCTGGCCTTTGGCTCACCTTATGTTCAAACTAAAATTGGGAAACATATATGTTTCAAGCCACTGGAAATCTAGGGATGTGGCAGTCAGGTGGGGTAGGTGGTCCTGGCTTGGTAGACGCCACCTGGCAAAGGACCCTAACTTTTGGAGTACAGGGATGAAACAATGTGGGCAAACTGCACATAATATCAAATTATATAATAAAGATCGATCTAGATCTGGCCTCTACATCGCTCACTTCCACATCTTCCTCGGGTTCTTCCTCTTCACCTTCTTCATACCAACCATCTTCACCATCATCTTCGGGACTCTGTTCCGAGCAAGTACCTTACAAACAGTCTGGTGGATGTTAAATAAAAATTGTATGTTGGTTCTATGTTTGCATATGGTTCTCAATACCCATGTTGATCCCAGATACCCTCAGGCAGGTCCACTCCAGCCTTTACGTAGAGATCACGCATGGCAGCCTCACGAGGCACGTGAGGACGCCGTGCAGCGCGTCCAAACTCGGTGATGAGGTTCCGCAGTGCCCAGGTGTGCATTTTGATCACCGAACCTGTGGTGGGAGTTGTCAACTATTTTTTGGGGTAGACTATAGAGCCTGCACGGATTCATGATATAATATATGTCCTTGATAGCGATCTTCAGAAAAATTAAGCTAAGCACGTTCAACCGGCGGCTTGTGGGGTGGCCTATTGGCCCAAAAGAACTCGTCCACATGCTCCATGATGATTTGAATGGTAGGCCTCAAACCTAGGATCAAGTGGGGGAAATTGAACTTCAAATTTCATGATCAGGACGTTAATCAATGTTAGATGTAATATGTTCATTGGCCATTTAGGAAGGCAAGAAACCCACCTCTGCGATCAGGGGCCCCAAGATGTGAGCATTGTTGACCACATCTCGCCTATTGACGGGACCTTTGTCCTGCGTTGAGAACACCACCAAGTTCCCACTGGCAGCACCAGTGGCCAAGTAGTCCACTGAACTCCATTCTTTAGCCACTACTGACCTGAACGAGTATTGTTTCTGAAAGGCGGTGTCATTCTCACCAGGCATGCTACACCCCCAGGAAGCAGTGGGAAGCAGCTGATCGAAATCTTTGAAAAATTGATAGCTGAAATCAGCTGCAAGGATGAATGGAAAATATCATTTTTTGTTGGCAGGTTCCAAGATCTGCAATAGCAAACACGTGTTCTTAAAAGATAGCCGGGCAGGCCAGTGGATCCCACAAAGATCAAGGCCTTCCATCATGAGGTATGAATGTGAAAACAACAAAAAATCAGTTGATCAAGTTGAACCCCTGGCCTTAAGGAGAAGGCTGCCAATCAAAAAAAAGCACCTGCACCCAGATTGTGCCAACTGAGGTGCCTCACATTCTATTTTTGCTTTGCGTGCACATCACATACACACATACTAGGCACCTGGTCATTTCCCCGGGACCACAGGAGCTGTGAAAGGCTCTGGATGGGAGCCAAAATGGCCCAAATGCAAAAAACATACGATCCTTAAAAATCAGGACGTTTTATGTCTCAAATGAATTTCTGCTACGAATTGGCAATGTACACTTTTTTAAGTTACATTGGAAGCTGCAGGTATATATACAGTATATATAATATAATATTTATATATATATGTAAGTATGTATAACATAGTTTCCAGCAAGTGGGGGTTCTTGTTTTTTTAATCAAAAAAATCGCCGAGCCGCCGAACTTTGCTCGGCAATTTTTACCGTGACACCGTGACACAGTGACACCGGTGCCAGGGATTTCTAGGGAGTGCTCGTTGGATCCGCCTTTTTTAATTGCGATCATCCGCTAAGTTGAGATATAATTAAGTGGCTGAATTCTATGGTTTAGTGTATATATGACGAACTAGTTAATGGGGTTTATAAACCAACTTATATATCATATGGCTATGGATCAATACCTATACATACCATTTTGAGTGGGTTATTCACATCCATAAATCCCAGCTATTTTGATGTGAACAGAAGGGGTACAAGGTTTTGACACACTGCCATATTTATACATGAAACATCATGTACCCTATATAGTTGCATATGATGTCTACTCAAATATACTATACATACAAAATCAATTTTTCTAATTACTATGCATCTCACTATATTAATTGCAAACATGTATTGTTACGCACATATGTATATATACAATATACATTGCATTTATATATATATATATCATCATTTATAACCATTCATATTTATTGTAACTAAATAAATATATATATATACTTATTATTATTTTTATTTTTTTAAAAAACAAAAAACATATTATATTATGTCCCACTGCTCCGCTGCCACTTTTTTGCCGGATTACCAACCGATTCCGTAGCGTACAGATTTTCACCTTGCAAGACAGCACAAGAAGCCTCTTATTTGCTGCTGAATGAAAACAAATAACATCAAATAACTCATATGTTTTTATATATAATCATGTATAACTCATATAGTATATATATATAACTCAAATAACTCATATTTATATATAAAAAATATAACTCATATACGTCAATCTTACATGGATACTTTAATCCTTTAGTCTTTTGGTATCTGGCTGGGAATATCTACCTTCACCAGCAAAGTTTTTTTCAATTTTTTTTGCAGGGTATCTAAGATTGGCAATGTCATATCCCATAGGATCCATGTATGGTATATATATATATATGTATGTATATGCTAACATAAAGGGGGTATATTGATGGTATCCATGGCACACCATATATAGCAGCACCATGGATCCTATGTTTCACTATGTCATATAGTAAGTTGATATACCCTCTGGTAAACGTTGATCCTATGGGTATAGCAACTTGATATAACTTTCACATAACGAACTGGACAGATCCACCCATTTTTCATGGGAAAACTCACTATTTCGACTGGGCCATTTTCAATCGCTACGTGGTGAGGTCGTGGACCTCACCGAGGTCCGGCGGCTCGATCTGTGGATGGATTTTTCAGCCATGGGAAAAGCATGGGAAAAGCAGCTGGAAAATGGCGATTTCCATGGGAAAATTATAGGAAAACCATGGGAAAATGGCGATTTATATGGAAAGATCCACCATTTTTCATGGGTAAATCAACTATTTCTATGGCAATTTTATATGGAAAGATCCAGAATTTGCTAGAAAAATGGGTAAATCTTAACTATTTCGACTGGGCCATGGCTTCTATGTCGCGAACTGTTAAATTGTCGGAGGGTAGTATACAGGATGGTTAAAACCGTTGAAGTTACTATGGATGGAAGGTGATGGAAGTAATCCTGTAGCACAAAGGTAGGATGGTTAAAACCGTTGAAACCCTACAGGATGGGGCCCCCGTTCGAGCTCGCGTTCAGTTGCCTAAAAAAAGTGGATTAACTATATGGTTTATGGTAGATATAACGAACTAGTTAATGGGGGTTACAACGGTTTATAAACCAACTTATAACGGGGGCCCCCATCCTGTAAGGATTGAAGCATGATCCATCAAACATGGAAGTCATGGAAGACGTTTCCCTGGATTTTGCGAATAAAACACGGGATTTTCATTGCTGCACGGGTAGTTAGGTACAAACTATATAATTTGTTGAGATGGGGATATATGCTAATCAGATACCCTCTGGTAAACCTACAAAGAGCTATTGAACATGGCCCAGTCGAAACAGTGGATTTACCCATAAAAATGGTGGAACTTTCCATAGTTATGTAAACGTTTACCAGAGGGTAAGATTTTCTTTTCTTGCAGGGTTTGGCCATGCAGATATGGCCAAGATGATGATAATAATCCCTTGCAATACAGTGTTTAACCCGGCATCAATAAACCACCCGGCTGTTGAATTGGGAGGTTACCTTTTAGCAGCAAAAAACATCACTATTCCCGTCGGTACCCCCAAATTGATCATGGTGAAAAAAGGATCTGTGTTTCTTGATACATCTGACGCATTTTCTGATTATCCCGTTCTATTTTAGGACAAAACCACATTGTTTGGACATGTTTGGACTATATGTTATAGATATTGAACTATTGATCAACTTTTTGGTTGGTTGAAAGGTAAAGCCAAGTTACTTCGTACCTGAACAATAAACAGCATGTATTTCAGACGAATTCATTTTGTTGGCCACGTGCAACACGTGCGATAGGGAGCCATTGTGAAGCGGGATTTGGGGATCCACAGCTCCAGATCTAGTTCCAACTCTTGGGGCTTGGTCTTGTGGATGGCTTGGTGTTGTGTCTTTGTACACACAAAACATGTATTTGACTAGGTATGTAGCATATCTATCTCTGATATACATACATTTGTGTATATATATATGCATGTACGTACGCACATATATAGTATAATATATATATATAGTATATATAATATATATATATAATATATATATATTATATATAATATATATATATATATAATATATATATACATACGGAGTCCGGAGTGTGTTACAACATGTATGTAAATGTTTGCTCTTTTCAGAGACTCTTGGACCCTTCCGTTGGCCTCCGCATTTTCCCGCACATTTCCGCTGACCAGGAGGACGCTGTAGAAGTGATTGACGAGGTGTGGGGATTGCCAATCCCCTCAAAAAGGTCTCATGGTTACAATAAATATGGTTGGCATACAAATTGTTTTTTTTTTTATATAGTGTATACTATATGTTTATAGTATATGTTTAAAGTATAATTATTACATATGTCACATATGTTCCACATCTTCCTTAGCTTTACTTTGGCAAAGTGGGCTTGATTCTATCCATTTCTCCCTTGGAGTTACCAGTTTTGGACCGCGTCCGTTGCTCCTGGTACCGTGAATCTTCACGGTGCTATTTAAACCAGGACATTCTGAGCGATTACCCATAGAATCATGCCACATTACCCATAGGATCCATGTATGGTATATATATATACTAACATGACTGGGGTATATTGATGGGATCCATGTCACCATATATAGCAGCACCATGGATCCTATGGGTTACAAAGTGCAAGCTATGCATTTTTGACCTACTCGGAAAACTATCTGAAAATCTTTGGAAGCGAAGCTGCCCATCCCCAATTTTGTGCTTCGTTCCATCACTTTTCGATGGCTCAATCCCAAGAACCCTGCAGGCAGCACCAGCGAAGGCAAATGGCGGCTCATCACCGCGAAATGAAGCACCCGTGGAGGCTCATGGTTTCCTTCAAGTCCTCCTTGGAAGATGAACATTCACAAGGGGAACTGGCTGTTCCGTGGGAAATCCAATCAGCTGGTGGTTTGGTGGCTCCCTGCTTTGACTTTGGCCTCGTTTAGCGGAAGTATGCTGAAGTAGTCTTTAGTCATCTGATCTGGGCTGGCTAGACATGACATCCAAAGAATGGCAATGAGGCCGGTCCTT
>Ga0126342_10000943_pt1 | contig 37333 bp, 34 predicted proteins | sample Cyp1metagenome_FD_92528 | JGI IMG/M metagenome (GOLD analysis project Ga0126342, IMG submission 92528) | Coral microbial communities from Lord Howe Island, Old Settlement Bay, Australia - Cyphastrea 1 metagenome | ecosystem: Host-associated > Invertebrates > Cnidaria > Coral ... | reverse complement strand
GTACTGGGCAAAGGCCCGGCAGATGGCCAAAAGCGCCGGCAAAGGCGCTGCGGAGCGTTTGAGGGCAGGCTACAACTTTTTCTCGGGCGCGCTCCCCCTGCCGTTTGCTGGGGTCGGCGGATAATCCCATATACACCTGAGATTACCATTGATACCATTGTATCCCCGTGAAAAAATCCATGAAATCCTGCAATAATCTCCAGTCAGCATTGCTAAACCCGTGCAGACCGTGGAGACCTTATACAACGACTTCATCAAGACGCAGAGCGCCGATAGCAAGCCACGGGTCTTTCTCTCAGCATCCCAACACTGGCAATTTTTGAGAGAAGAGGTGTGCTCCAGTTTCAGACATCCAAACTCTTTGAATTTTAAATGGCGTTTGGTCTTTCCAAAAGGGCATCTTGCAACAACCTTTTATGACCCAGGTGATGGTGTTGATTTGCAGAGAAGCACAGGAGAAGGATAAACCCTGCCCTCCTGCTGTCTTCTCCTCAGCGTTCCATTTCTTTAAGGTTGACAGTTGAAATGTTTCCTTTTGTGGGATGGTTTGTGAAAGAATGCATCACATGTGCAAACGGAATCAGGTAGAAATGATCATATCACATAAACACAAGTGATCATACGATATCATACGTGTATCTGTATCTGGATATGCACAGCAGAAATGTATGCCTATCGAAGAAGCGTGCATTATCCGTGTAGGTAATTCACTGCTTTGCGGAGAAAACTCAGCTGCAGTTGTTTGATGGCTACTGCTTCACTTGTGCCTTTGACATGTGAGTTGTTTGATTCATTTTATTGATTCTCTGATCGCACAGCAGCCCGGTACCTGCTGGTAATTCGTAATTTTACATGACAATTTGACAATGGAACATCACCTTTTAGAATTCAGAACATCTACAATACGTACATGTATAATATATATATATATACATATATATATATATATATACATACATCACACACATATATATATAGTTAGATATAAAAACATATACTAAATATGCCAATTAAGTTTGCAGTTTCAATCCTTTTTGGGTTTTCTTCCTTTGGGACGATGAGCCGGAATCTCTTGCGAGGTGCGCGCAGCGGAGCTCTCGAACACCAGAATCATGTTGAATGGACTGGAAACTCAGGCGCAGTGCCCCCTGGTTTTAACGTGGGCTTAAAAACGTTGGAAGATTGGAAGATTGGAAGAAGGACGTTCCTTTCGAGATCTTACCGGTTGAGTTTATTGAATGGGAATATGATGGGTCTGATCTGGTTGGGATCATTGGAACTTGGAAGAATTTTCTGGGTCACAATGGGAACATGGTGGAACAAAAACCACGTTGAATTTCCAATCGATCGTGGCTCTAGTAAGATCAACACCACAATGGGATAGCATAGTATATGATCACTGGTGTTGTCACTGAGATTTATTTTGCTTTTCCGTGTCTGATAATCCCCGGTAACTTGCGATGTTGTGAAACGTTTTTTGGGTCTGAAAATATGATCCCCAAAAATCTCATCGATTCCCATTTTCACCATGAAAATTGCCATTTCGAAACCTTTTCAACAGCCATCATGAAGGCTGTCATCGGATGTCGCAGATGTTAGCCGTATGGAGTCTGGCAGGCAAACGTGGCTGAATACATGAGTAGTCCCATCCTTAGCTGCAGGTTTTGAGCGGAGTATGCAGAGCTGCATAGAAGCATGTTATTTCTGTGCTTCGAGCTTTTCACCCATAAATTTGGCTTGATTTTAAGGGAACATCGACAGGAAAACATGGTTTTCACGTGTTTTTTTATTATGTTTTTAACCATGAAACACAGGAGGGCAACCCAAGTTATAAGTTGGTTTATCTCCCGTAACTACATATTTAATCATATTTATAACATTTATACCACGATTTAGCTGGGAAGCCCCTTGACTATCCTTGACTGGCGGTTTCCAGTCAATTGTAGCATCAGATTTCCCTGCCCCAAGGATACTTGAATCTTCCCGATGGAGATTCGAATCTCATCCCCACACCGCTGAGAAATTTCGTGGCCAATGCCTCTTGGCTGCGAAGGTGACTGGGTTTGTTGGAAAAGGCTGTGACAAACGAGGTACCATCTGGTTATTTACCATAGCCATGGAACATCCCTGAAATAAATGGATATAAATGGAGGTTTATAGCTGGGAAAATCATCTATAAATGGGCCATCTATACCATGGCTATGTTAAATAACCAGAGGGTTTTTTTCCGCAATTGTGGCTATTTCTGTTGGCCATCAATTGGGGTCCCTTTACCAACGACCATGGTATCGTTGGTGACATGTTGCATCCCATCCTTAGTGGTTGGTCTAACGCAAGAAACTCCTTAATTTCTGGTTGTAGATCGCAAGCCAACCAAATTGTTTGTGAAATACAATCTAGATGTGACTAAAAGTCTCAGATACATCCTATCGAAAGCAACAGTTAAAGTTATTTAAGGACATATTTTGAGAGCAGAATATACTGATCCACTTCGGCAAGTACTATTTGACTATAGAACTTATTCCCCCAGAGCATTCCCAGAAGGGTGGTCGACCGAAAGTGGATTGGCTAACAGAAACTTTATGTAGTGGAGGCTGCTACCTCCCGAAGCGGGCCTTTCAGTTGCTAAACATCCTGGCCATCAGCCTCCGGGCTTGCTGAGTAAATACAAAGAAATCATTACCTGCCAGTGTTTCTCTTCGCTTTGGTCATGCTGCGCACCTTGATTGGCGCTTGATAAAAAGAATAAATCCCCATTAAGCCAAAGACCAACCTACCCCCCTGGTTGGTTTTAGAACCACCAAGAACCACCCCAATTCCTGGTGAGAAATCCTGGTTGAACTCCCAATTTTTTTTTCCCTGGCTCCGATTGGGCTTTCCGGTGTTTCCGCCAGGTGACTCAATCGAATCCATTGTACATTCGAGAGACCATCGATCAGTTACGGGAGCACCACATTCAGGCAGACCTCCGGGGGATTCCGTGGGGTGAGCCGTGGGTTAGAGCAGTACTGGTAGGACTTGTACCGAAAGCCTCCATGGCGGGTTTCACATGGTTTAACCATCAAAATGATGACAGAGATTAGCTTCATGGGATTTTTGTCAGGGATATTTATAGATGATTTTTAACTGATTTATTTGTGGGATTTTTCAGAAGGATGGAATGGGGAAGGGGTATCCTATTTTTGGACAAAGCCATGTGAACAAAAATCCCAGAGATCCTGGAGTCAACTCTCAGCGGCTCTCAGCGGCTCACGGTGATTGAGAGTCTAGTTTGGTATCATTTGCTACTTGTATATCTTGTATGTGCTTGTAGGATATGGCATGATATGGCCAGAGACAATCTGAACAATGATTTTATATGATTTTGGGTTGTCAGCATCAATTAACCCCCAGACACTCACAAGGTTTTACCGGTTATCCTCTGGAAAATCCACCATTTAGATTTATTTAGTTCGATGCTTTTGAAATTTAAACCTCCATTTAGATCAGATATTTTCCCAGCCAGCCACGTTTGATGCCCGAAGTGTACCCTAAAATTCCACAGGTGAACGAAACGGCGGGAGGAGTTGTGAAGAACGTCGAGTGCAAGGTGGACGTCCGGGGACTACATCCTTTTACCATCCAAAAATGGGCCTGAAAGTGGGGATACCGGGGATACCCATAAAATGGTCGTTTTTGCAACGAAGATGATGATTTTTCCGCATCAACCTTTGGGGTAATTACCACCTGTGGCCCCATCAAAAACCGACATGGCCTAAATGGTGGGCAGATGTCTTCCCGACTGTCCACGGCCAGGACATCGACAAGGTGAATGTCTCCCAATGGGGACACACTGCCATGATCGGGAACACTGTCTGCGCACTTGAAGCTTTAGATCCTCTTGAGGCTGGATCAAGGGGCATGGTGAACCAGCTGGATCCACACGACCTGCGAAAAACCAAAACCTGGTTGGTGGTTTCAAACATAATATATTGGGAATAATCATCCCAACTGACGAACTCATATTTTTCAGAGGGGTAGGTTGAAACCACCGACCAGATAGACATTATAATTATATTTAAAGAGACCAATCATTTCACATCATCTAACATTAACATCATCTAACATTAAGATGGTGACAGTTGCATACCACCAACCAGTTGATAAATCATAGGTTATACTGAGTTATACTCCACAAGAATCCATAAAACAATCCCACTATGTCATCCAACCAGAAAACCAACCAGTCATCCATGTGGCTATGGATCAATACCTATACATACCATTTTTAGGGGGTTATTCACATCCATTTTAACCCAGCTAAATTTTGATGTGAACTACAGGGGGATAGGGTCTTGACCCATCCCCATGTTCCAACGATCCCAGGCTGCGGTGCTGAAGATGAGCACCTGCTTCATGGGACCCTTCACCTTGGGAGACTTAGCCGCCAGCACCGCTTCGAGGTGGGCAACTGCCAATGAGATATTGAAATTGATTAGATGAATAATGATATAGAATCATATAAATAATATATAAATAATATATAAATAATATATAAATAATATATAAATAATATATAGATAATATGTATATATATATATCTATAGATTACATATATATATATATATGTATTTATTTGATAACATTTCATATTGGATTAGATGATATGCATGTTTTCAGATACTTAGGTTTGTCAGGCATGACAAGCCCTTGTCCTTGGTCTTACCACACAAAAAGAGTGAGGCCTTCAGCGTCCACAGTCATGCTCATGAAGTTTGGAAGATAGGACAACACAGATCGTCGAACAGTCAGGACAAATTTCAAGCCACATTCGATGCATTCTGAATATATAGAGTACCCTCTGGTTATTTGTTACATAGCCAGGGTATAGATGGCCCATAGAAATAGATGGTTTACCTATTAAAAATGGGTGGATTTTCCATTAACTAACCAGATGGTAGTCTATATATTCAGTGGAAACTAATCTTCCAACCCCTATCTGCCAGGGTCTATGTGAATTTACCAGATGGTAGTTCTTATACTTATATCATCATTTTTTCCTTAAATAGCGTTGTCATGGTATCTTCAACTGCTTGGCGGCTCATAGGCCTTCAGATCCTTCAGATTTGCCAACCAGCGACCCTTCAGGTGGTCAGACTCGACGCACTTTGACTTCCTGCTCCTCTTTCAGGCGGCTCAGAACTGGGGTGATTCATAAAGTCACAGAGATTTATAGAGATGATATTTCAGTGTGTGTGTGTCTATATATATATGTATATATATATATATTCATAGATAGATCTAGCCGTGTCTGGGGTGATATCTTTCTCAGGATAAGAAGAGGACAGACATATCCTCGAATCCTACGAAGATCTCGGTAATCTGTAGAAATACATCAGGAACTTCGAATTCAATCGTTAGCATCTATATTCTGAATAATTTTCTGAACCATTTTCTCTGGAGACTGAAACATACTTGGATATCAGTTGGTTTATAAACCCTACTGGCTAGAAAAAAAATCCTGCCATAAATCCAATCGTGAAAAATGAGTGTTTAGCCCGTTTAGCAACTTTGGGATGCCACCGTTTGGGGCACCGCTTGAAGTAGGCGATCCGTAAACTCCTCGATCAGAAGATGCTGGAAGCGGTCGAAGCACCAGCTGAAGCGAGGTACGCGGCCCCGCAGAACACCGCAGAATGCAGAGAGATGATGAGAAGCTGCTCCAAAGTTGAAAACACTCATTAATACATATTAACACTGTAACTATGTGTAACTAGCACTATAGCTAATGGTGAATTTGATGAAATTTAATCTTTGTTTTCCTGTGCGTTCTTCCTTTTTGAACCACCAACATGAATCTTGCAAGGGACGCGACAAAACGTGAAACGACTCTGTCTGGTCCCACGTGTTGACGCATCGAAGCGCCTACGGCTTGAGCCCAGCTGTTTCACTCTGATGGACAAGTCCGGATACAATCTATATGACTCAAGGGTTTTGAAAAATAGAAGACTCATGAAGACTCCATCTAACATCATCTAACATCATCTAACATTAAGATGGTGACAAACAGTTGCAAACTACCCTTGAAGCAGATGACCACCGCATCTCTAGTCACATATCGGAGCGAATGAGTTCATCGCTGAAGAGCTTGGAACCCATGGTCCAGCGCGATTCCCGCTGAGCGCTGGTCCTTCAGGAGCGATTTTTGCGATTTGTGTATGTAAAAATGGGGTGCGCCCAAAATTTGATCAGTTGATCAGTTTCTCATCATTTTACCCACTACCCTCTGGTTATTTAACATAGCCATGGTATAGATGGCCCATAGAAATAGATGGTTTACCTATTAAAAATGGGTGGATTTTCCATGGCCATGTTAAATAACCAGATGGTAATACTGCCATCAGTTGGGTATTTATCTCATCTTCAAAGGAGAAATTTCGGGATCTGTGACGGCGGGCTGGTTGACTCTGCCCGAGGATGAATTTCGTGCGGGCAGAGACAATTGTGCAGGAGATTACGGTTGGAATCTGAGATTCGTAACGGGAAGACCACGTTTGGAAAATGGGGTATACCCTGATGTATAGGGGCAGCCCATTTTCAGTCCCATGTTTACTTCGTTGAAAATGGTCCTTGTTGAACCGTTGAACCCGGCGGACTTCATTTTCAGCTGAGGATGATGGAAAAGTCCGCGACATCATTACGCAGGTGAAGAAGTCCGAGGCCAGGCCGGCAGCTTCCAGGGATCCAGGGGATCCAGCTGCGCTGCGGTTGCTGTGGTTGCTGCAGGCTGAACAGGAGGCAGAGAAAAGGGAACAAATCCTTCGAAGTTTGTTGGCACCTCAGCGAATCTTCATAGCTTTTCGGGTGCGAAGCAAGTCAGCTCGATATTTTCCCAGGCAATGGAAGTTTTAGGGGGAAAATCATCAACGAATGGGGGATTTTACAGCATACCAGGTTTGATTGCCAGAGGGTAACAGCTGCATGACTCCCTGACGCGATTAGACAGTCACCCGAGCAGACGGCACGGCAAGTCAACCGTGCCCACTTGTTTTTCCACTTAAGACAGCAAATTTCTTGAAACCCAGCAGTTTCTTTGCCTTCGGAAACTGCTGACTGTTCGACGTCACGCCCAAGTTGCCAAGGCCAGAGTTTAAGCGAGATGGTCAGTCTGCTGCCGAACAGAAAGCCACTGAACAAGCCAACGAACAACAGGAGAAGGCATGGCCGGGCTCCATGTAAAAAGCATTTAAGTGCAAGAATGGAGTACCGCTAAAATCCAATGGTTTATCAAGATTTATAATGATTTTGCAGTCTCTATCATCGTTTTTCCGAATTATATAAAGTTGCTATTTTAGTTTCCATTTTGAAGGGTACACCCCATGAGTTTTCTTCATAAGGATCTCACTGCGACACTGAACATACGAGTTAGATCGAGTTAGCGTATCTGCCGCCGGCCTTAATTCTATTGTTCTCACAGATTTTGGGACAACACATCTTTAAAGTTCATGGCTGACCTAGCTGACCTAGCTGACCTGACACAGGACGATGCCGCGAAGGAGTACAATGTGCACACCATCGACGAGGCGGAGTTCGCAATGGGTCGCCAGCTCTTATTTTTTGCCATTCATAGACTGTTGATGTTCATGATGGGTCATTTTTTCGGCAAAAGTCGCAGCTGATGATGCTGATGTTCACAGTCCAATCAGTCCAGGGGATTCCAGGATTGCATGTGAGGCGGAATTTGAACATTATCAGCAAATCGAAGATGCGGAGCGGGAGAAGAAGAGGAAATTGAAATCTGAGGCGAGCCCGGGGATGGCGACAGGGCGCTTTCATCAAGCAGTTCTGCTGTGGCATTTTTGGAAGGAACAACGCATCCAAAATCCGCCAATCCTCTATTATAGATACTATATTCATGATTTATAATTATACCCCAAAATATAGTATATATATATACATATACATTTACATTTACATTGTATTATATCCTATGATATTTTATTGTATTGCATTATATTATATTTATTATATTACATTATATTGTATTGCATTATATTATATGTATTATATTATATCATATGATATGATATGATATGATATTATTATATTATATTATATGATGTTATATTATATTATACTATATTGTATTATATGATAATATGATATGTACACGTAGATTTTTACGTTATAATGGCAGTTCTGGATTTTCAGATGTGAACTTTGCCTCCAATCAGCTTGGAGATCAGGATGCTGAAGCAGTGGCCATGTTTGCCGACGAGCGGAAGCGGCTGCGCGAGGAGCAGGGTGCATCCCACTTACCCTCTGGTTATGTCAAAATAGCTATTGAAAATGACCATTTATAGTGGATTTTCCCATTGAAAATGGTGATTTTCCATAGCTATGTTAGTTTACCAGAGGGTAGTAAGTTTGCAACAGCCATGGTAGAAGCCACTGAATAGGGATATACCTGATATAGCCAGTGATATTTGCAAATTAAAAAATGGACTCTAAAATTATCCATGTACCAAGTGGGATGCACATCACATGCACATCGACGCACCCAGAAACCTATTCATTTTATTGCTATTGGGAGTTATTGATCAATCCAAGGCTAAACTCAACGGATTGTCAAGCTACTGAGGTTCACTCGGTAGATCAAATGGTTCGATGGTTGTTTTTTGAGGGAATTTCATATCAGGGGTGACTTGGCGCTTGGCTTTCAATGCCAAGTCCAGATGAATAAACCTCGACTATTATATAATTGGGGGCTTATCACCATGAAAATTCTTCCCCCCTATTGATAACCCGCAAATTCCTGCGTTCACATCACCATTTTGTGGAGGAGGTGGAGGAGAAGAGGCCTGATTTGATCACCATCATGAGGCTGGCCCCAGGGATGTCAAGCTGGAAATGCCGCTCGATGTTGCCTGTGGGTGAGGCAGAAGAACATGGAGAAATCTGCTAGCAAAGCAGGAACCTCAACAGACGCTGCCAGCACTTGCATATTCTTGGACGAGAATTGCGCTGAATCCAAGGCTACTCGAAGTGTACAAGAGCGCTTGAAAGGAAAGATCACAGTGAAGGCACGTGCATGGCATATGGCACGTTTCAGATCCCTGGACCGCAGCTTGCAAAGTATGCAACACCTCAAAACAATACAATATTACGCCATATTACACCTGGCCAGGCAGCACAAGCACAGGCAGCCAAGGAAGCTGCATCAGGTGTGAGTGCATTGGCAGGCAAGACCTCTGTGCTGACTGAAGCATCTGAAAAGGTAGACACTTTGATTCACCAGAGACCAAGACTTCGGCACACGACCCATCAGACCTATAACCACCAAAAACATTCAGAAAAGGTTCAATTAGGACAATTTACATCAATTTACTACTGTAGGTTTCAGAATTTTTGGTATTGGATTTCAGGATCTACTTGTACCACTTTTCTACATCTCTTTGGGGGTTGCTATAAATCAGACCTGTCATGTTGTGGCAGACGAGAGGCTATGGATCTGACTCCGACGAGTGAGTCGACCTGCCAGAAAAGGATCAAGCAGTGCAGCAACCTTTGCGGATTTGAAAATTGGGGATTCAAGTTGATTTTACAGGGAAAAAGGTGGTTGACCATTAATTTTGAAGCTATTTGCATCTATTTACCCTAATATTTACTGTACATTTACCCTATTTTCAGACACAACCGTATCGAGATTTCGTCGCAATTCGTATGTCGAAGGATTTTTGACACATTTTCCACAAGAGTGCATATAACACCACGTCAATTTGAACAACGTGGTACCCTCTGGTGATTTAACATAGCTATTGAAAATGGCCAGTTCTAGTGGATTTTCCCATTAAACATTGTGATTTTCCATAGTTTTTTGTATGTTTACCAGAGGGTAAGAGAACCATCAGCGACTTTCCGGGAGCCGCCTTTTTGTTTTGTGTTGGAACATGTTGGCCACCGCAGGGGACAAGAATCGGCGGGTGCAAGGCGCCGATGGCCTGGGAATGCCTGAGAATGATACCATTGGAAGATCAGGAATTGACCACACATTGGTGATGTAATATACCCTCTGGTAAACATACAAAAAAACTATGGAAAATCACAATTTTTAATGGGAAAATCCACTATTTCAATGGCCATTTTCAATAGCTATGTTAGTTTACCAGAGGGTACTTGGTAAATGGTATCTCCAATGGTGAGATGTATCGACTGAGATTATCTGAGGTGATACCAATCATGATACCATTTACCATTGGTAAATCCTCCATAAATCGTAACTTGAATGGTGAGATGTATCGGCTGATTGAACTTCTGATTGACCATTCAAGATTGTTGTCAACTGGCTACGAGCAGTAGCTGCCACATGCTGCCACGGTTTCATGGTCAAGGGGCCCCTATTAGCGTATTGTGATACTCCATGTTGTCTTTCGCACCATAAAACATCATAAAACACAGTTCTTGATGTGAGAACATGTTGTTGGCATGATTGAAAAATATCATGTGCAAACGACAGTGTTCGTAATGATACAGCTATTGTTGCGTGGGTAGATCGAATGGCCGCAGGATTTTTTTGACCCCCAAAAAAACGGGGTGTGCCTTCTTGAACGAAGCCTGACGCCTGATGTAAGTACTACGGTTGTGCAGTTCCACTTAATGCGTTGGTACGTTAATCACCATTTTTAATGGGAAAATCCACTATAAATGGTCATTTTCAATAGCTATGTTAAATTACCAGAGGGTAATTATGACAAACTTAGGATAACTTGTAAACACCATGCTATGCTAGCCATGAAAACCATCCCAGTTACGCACCACAAAGATCCACAAAGTAGTCACTGGTGGTGGATTCGGGAAATTTGATCTGTGCTGTGCGCAGGAAACTGCAACACTTCCAGACGAAAAACATTCTGATCAAGTCTGTGGGTGGTGCGATGCTTCTGGAGGCGACAAATGATGGGTGAACTATGTTGAACTTTCAGATTTCATATCTTTTAAGTAGTACGGAGAGGCTTGATTCTGAATTCCGGATATAACATTTATATAAATTCAACACATTCAACCCATAAGATCCGTAATAAGTATAGAATGATCATATCATAAAGGGAAGATTCACACAAAAACTGGTTGGTGGTTTCAAACATGGCTTTTAGGACTTTCCATATATTGGGAAGAATCATCCCAACTGACCAATACTTTTCAGAGGGGTAGGTCAACCACCAACCAGAAAAATGTATCGTTTTACAGGTGGGCTTTCAGCCTGTGCCAGGCTCAGAAGAAATCCGTGAAGCGCCAGGTTGGGGACCCCCGCGGGCGCAACGCCTTTTTTGTTGTGATGGCCGCAGGTACAGTAAGAGGCCGCAGAGAATCGCACACTTCATGGGATTTCTACGGAAGTTATATAATGTTATGTATAGATATTATGATAAGCAACATTATTATATCATATCAGTGTATGTTTTTAAATCATTCTAAAGTGCTTCAAATTCCCATGACACACACATATATAATTATATATATACACTTGGAGGACCATTCCACTTAGCAAGTGGTTCTATACACCATTTAATCAGCGACCAGTAACTACTTCGCACGTTTAAATGATTATATTATTAACCATTATTAAGCATTATGAACAATGAACACTTATTAACCATTATGAACCATTATTAACCATTATTAACCATTATGAACCATTATGAACCATTATTAACCATTATTAACCATTATTAACCATTATTAACCATTATTAACCATTATTAACCATTATGAACAATTAACACTTATCAATGGATATATCATTAACCATTATTAACCATTAATCATTGATTCGTCCCGCCCACCGAAAATTGATCCTGGACACGACAGATCCAGCCGGGCTTGCCCAGGCCTTGATCGACCGAGCGCTGTATCGCTACCTGCCGGAGCGGATGAAAGAGCTGGCGGAGAAGCGGAACAAACCGCACATACCATGGTGCGCCTGTCGGCTGGGGAGTCTTTCAATGACTTTTTTCGTGAACATGGTGAAGAAAAATTGAAGGAAAACTGACGGTGGAAACTCATGAATTGATTTGGTGAATGATTTTCCCTGTGAATGATATTGAATCATACGCGTTTGCAGATTTTCCCTTGAATGGTTAACCAAGTCTAGACATTTTGATGAATTTTGCGTCAAAGATGGGCTGTTCACCCCTGTTTGGGATTGGATGAACAGCAACTCTCCGCATCTGGATCAGGTATTATGAGCAAGCCTTCCGAAGAATGCAGACATAGGCCGCATAGGCAGTTTCCCGCGTTAAACGACTTGTCATTGTCTCGCAAGAAATTTGATTGTGGGGGTGTTGGGAGGGCATTTTGAAGAATTGTTGGTTGATTCATGTCATTTTCAATTGAACTAGCAATTGACTAACTATGGCAATTGACTATTAATGACATTGCTGCCCTTTTCAACTTTCAATCTGGTGCCAAATGGATCTGCTGAAGAACTGGCGCAGCTTTGTCAGGGTCCCGGAGGGCTCTTTTCATGAAAATTTGTGGTTCTCTTTAAACAAAGGTTTGCACCTCAGACCTGGAGATATCTGGAGATGCGAAAAGCTGCAGACGCTGGAGCCTGATCTGCGTTCCTGAGGCTACACCATGTTTCACGCAGTCTCCAAAATGGGTGCCACCCTCAGCGCATGTTTCAGCGGTGTCTGGAAAATTTTGAAGCGTTGCAGATCGCACTGACGATTTCAAGGAGACTTTGCCAGCTGGGGAATGCCATTCGATCGCTCGCAACATGTGCTGAACCCAGCGGACTCACACAACTTCAGAGTTTCAGAGTCACCAAATATGACCACTTGCAGTTTATGTGTGGTTGTCACATGTCACGAAACACGTGACTCTACCAACTCGGATCCTGTTGGTTGTTCTTACCAGTCGTTAATCGTGGCTCCGGGTCCTTGGGGTTTTGCCATCAACCAGGTGCGGCTCAGATGAATTTCGGTGCAGTCTGAAGACCTTCACTGCGCTCTCAAATGAGAATTGCAGCGAATTGGTGTTGCACTAGCCTTGATCTGAGCCTAGAGAAACACAGTGTTGCCCCAAGATGTTGCCAACACCAGCCAAAAAAGTCAGCAGCTTGCAAATAGATAATAGAACCTAATAGATGAAGCACCATGATATGTTTGAAAACTGTTGAAAGAATGCCAGGATGGCCCTGGCCAGCAATCCCCGCCGCATCAATTGTGTTTCATGCCAAAGCTCTGTACAGCTTCGTGGAAAACAAGACCGTACTGGATGACAGGATGTAGAGTAATCATATTTGGGATTTTTTAGTGTTGAACACATTTGAACACCATATTCAGATGCTGTTCAAAAGTGGCCCATCTCCCTTTCAAACTGAAGAGGTGCTGGTTTTGTCACCAAAGGAGGTCATTTTGAAGCCGCCGGATCCAGCATCACCCTGCCAGGCGCTTGATCTACTCAGGAGATAGTTCTGTGGTGCAGGCGGGAAGTGGATCACCGGAGTAGAGCTGGACTATGGACTCAGCAGCGGAATCTATCCTTGCTGCAGGTCCGCAAGAAGCCGAATGAATGATTTTCGCGTTTCATGAATCTCGCCCCAAAAAGCCGCAGTGTCCACTGTGTCCACTGCAGTGGTTTTGATGCGAAAAATGAGAAGCCTTCCCGTGGCTCATCCCTGCATTGGATTGCCAATTGTTTTGTTTAAGATCTCCTGAGCCTTTGACATAATATATATATATATATTATGTTATATACATGTTATATAATCATTATACACATGTTTTTGCATTTTCTGTCTGGTCAACCGAAACCGCCTCTCTCCGGCATTTTCGCAGCTAAATCTGCTGCCCCACATTGCCCCGCGTCGTCCTGCTCCGTTCTTGAGATGGCCGAAATGGCCCAAATGACGGCAGTGAATCAGTTGACCAGTTGAAAGACGAAAATATGTGCAGGGTTCCCAAACCTCCAATAGTACATCAATATCCAATATCAGTCTATCAACATTCATATCTTTGAAATTCTTTGATTGGCTTCAAGCTTTAGTGATCTTAGTGTCTATTAAGATCAATTTACCCATGGTTAACTTCACAAGTTCCTCGAAGCGCTGTGGATTTCCCCATGAAGCACGGCCTCTGACCTGAAGATTGCGTGAAAAGTCTGGGGAAACATCTGGTGCTCGAAAAGGAGGATCTTTTTTCATGTCATTTACTTTATTTAAATTTAGCAAAAAAATCATTTAATTTACTTTGTTTAAATTTAGCAACGAAGAATGGCAAGATGGCCGCTTTAAGAGGGAATGTTTCGCAATGGGATGTGCGAATGTGGTTGGAATTATCGGAATGGTTCCAGAGTTTCAGGATAACCTCTGGTAAACTAACCTAACTATTGAAAATGGCCATTTATAGTGGTTTTACCCATTAAACATGGTGATTTTCCATAGTTATGTTAGTTTACCAGAGGATAACCTCCTCGAAACGAGGTCAGAATTGGATGCTTCATCTCGATACGGTAATCCGGACTCGACCAGTCGACCTGTCCGTTGTCTTATGGGTTGAAAACATCAGGCGTTGGTAAATGTTGGTAAAGAGATGAACATTGACCAACTTGGATTTGTTCGAAAATTCTGGGAAACCCCCAAATCCTTTCAGTTATCATGATACCCTCTGGTAAACTAACATAACTATGGAAAATCACCATGTCTTATTAATGGGAAAATCCACTATAAATGGTCATTTTCAATAGCTACATTAAATTACCAGAGGGTAATCCCTTTAAGATAGTCATGAGATGGTGGTACTGTATACAGCCCATTTTTAAAACCTGCTTGTAGACTATCCCTGAGTGAATGTGCAATGCCTGCACAATGTTGGAATCGACATACTGAAGTTTTTCAGACAGAAAGATTGTGTTTGTGTGTCTGTTCACGTTAAGATAATGTGAATATACCCTAGCGACATTGGATTTGCCAAATTTCTTTGTCCCAGAAAGGGAAAACCTGCAGAAGCCCCATATCTCAAAAAAGATGGTTCCAACCCTGGATTTACCAACCCAATTTTGGGCTCAAAAGGGGCCAGTGAGGCCGGGGAGTCAGGCGATGGGAGATGCGAACTGCTGCTTTCAGTGTCTGCTTTCACGGTCTGGATTTTCACCCTATGGCAATCTTATGCAATTTTCCATCGGGGAAATGTGATGATAAACATTGATAAACCATCAATTTTCGGGGGTAGCCTATTCTCAAAGAAACCCAACGAATTCGACCCAGCAAAGTGATGATTCGGGACGGGGGGGACCCAGAGACCATCCATCCATGGTGCAGGGCGCCAAGGATGGCGAGTCCCACACCGTGCCCGGACCTGTGGACCTGTGGAGTTGAGATGAGTTGAGTGTGCAGTTTCTATCATGTTTTTATGATTTTGATGTAGATGAAGCCATCAGAAAGGGGGATCTAACATGATCGATCTAACCATATTTAACCATATTTAACCAATGAAGAGTGGATTTGGGTGTGTCTGAACATGAGGAAATTACACGGGGGATTTATCCCGAAAATATGGCGATGTTCATGGTCAAAACGACGATAAACCATGAGTTGGGTTTTCCGTAAATTTTCAAACACCCCTCCACATTGAGAACTTGATTCAGACAGGTACTGGTTGGTGGTTTGGAACATGATTTTTATTTTTCCATATATTGGGAATAATAATCCCAACTGACTTTCATATTTTTCAGAGGGGTGGGTATACCACCAACCAGGGTAGAAGTTGACTCACCATGACTCACTTGTGGCCAATTGACCAATCGAAATCAGGTACGTCGGCAGCAAGATCAGCCTGGTGTCCAATTCAGGCATCAGGTATGAGGGTGTTCTGTACACCATCAATACGCAGGCAAACTTTCGGATGACCACTGGGCATCTTGGGGGGCATGTGTTGGTAGGTTTCTGACAAGAGATATCGGTATCATATTACTATGTGATTGATACTGATGGTAGAAAGAATGACCTAAATTGATTTAAATACTAATGATCGAAGCATAGAACAAAAGTGTAAAAAGTAGTAAGAATATGTCGTGTTAATAAAGTAGAAACAGTACGTCATTCATCTAAATACAAAAGCAGTTTCTATCAGTTAATTGAGTATCTATTAGTGTACAAAGTGCAATTTCATCTCAACAGTTTCTATCAGTTTCTATCAGTTTCTGTCATGGCAGTTGATCCTCAGACTTGTCAGGAGGCGCAAATCTCGTTGGAGTCAGTGAGATGTTTTGGCACCGAGGGTCGCAAGACGTTCCGGCCTTGGTTGCCAGTGAATCCAGTGTCTGGAACGGTACCGTAGCCTCCCTGAAAAGAGGGTAGCACAACAAAATCCAACGGTTTCTTATTATCACATTTATCACAATATGAAATTGGCCATGTTCCCATGAAACTGGTTTCTATCATCATATTTATGTAACTGTTTTTTCCCTATCATGATGATCAAGTTGGTAATCCTATGGGGAATATTCTGGTATCCAACCCATCTCTGCTGGCGGGACCAGCCACCATTAAGGCCTGAAATTCCAGCGTCCAATGAAGTCTATGACTACATCGTCTTCCGTGGTCAGGTACCAGCTCCCAGCTTTGGGTTTTCTATGCTGAATGATGAGCTCCAATTTTTTTGGCATCCAATTTGTTTGGTCCAGTCACTCCAGTTTGCAGTTGAGTACAATGCAGTTTGTTTCGAGTACCTCCTGGCATGTTTACACATCTTCAACTGCGCAGTTGCAAGGGCAAATTTTGGCTGTTGAGGCTTCCCAGTCTAGTCCTTCTCCTTGATACAATAGGTCCAATGGATTCCAATGGCAGAGTCTTGGTTTGAAAATGAGGTGCCCAAAAATCCCCATGATTCTGGGTAAATTATAACGACCTCACTACGACCTCACTGGAAATCATGGTTAGTAAGCGAAATCATCCCCAAATGGCCTTAATTCAGGTTAGTGAAATATTATAATTTACCCAGATGATTCATGATCAAAATCGCCATCATTTAGGACATCCAACCTGACCATCGGATCCTTCCGGGCCATGCGAAGGACATCAAAGACCTCACGGTGTTGGAGTCGCCCAGTCCTGCGGTGCGGCTTCTGGGCTTTTCGCTGTGAAATTTTCCCAGTGTTTCCTGTAACTCTTACCGTAAACCAACATAAACCAACTACCAAAGAGTGAATTCCGTGAAGGGATTCCCTGCTTCATGAAGCGGTCTGGATGCGCGTTTCAACGGACAGTCAATAAACATTAAACATAACATCTTCGTTGCTCATCCGTGCCAGATGAGCGATCCTGCAATCTTGTCTGTCAACAAGTTGGCCTGGCGAGTTTTGAGGTTTTGGGATCATCAACTCAGGATTGCGATGTGCTTGAAGTGTGACATTTGGGCTTGTCTGGAAATTGTCTGGAAATCTGGGATCTAGCCCAAATTGCAGTTCTAGCCGTCTAGCCCAAAATCATCCAATGTTGTGAAATCAAGAGCCAGGCCGCCGGCGAGCAAAGGGGAGAATCTTCTCAAGGCAGTTGCACAGGGGATCGCTTTCTACAAAAATATGAGGAAACTTACTGTAGACACTGTAGAATGAACATGAATTTTTACCAGTTAGGCTTTAGTATCTTTAGTTAGTTTCAACCATCGCATTTTTAAGTGATCCCATGGGTGCTTTTATGGCGGCAGGGCCTGGAGAAAGGCTTTGGCAAGGCAAGCTGCTGCATAGAGAAAAATAACCCCAAAAAGATGCAGAAAAGCTTCATTTATTCCTGTTTCACTGGGATTTACTTTTCTTATCTTTTTGGGGATTCCTTAATCTAGTTAGTTTCGTCATTCTTAACATTCATCCACTTTGTTTAGTGCCATAGCTAAGACTCGCGCTACATGTGTCTCATTTTCACCCTTGACAGCACCAGAGATTCAGCCGGCCTTTGGCTCCAGTTCCCACGACGCATTTTTGGATGCAGAACAACCTTGGCACCAACATCATCTCCAATATCTATCCAATATCTATCAATATCTGATCATTGTCTAAATCTGCAGCTTTGAAGCAACATGGGTTCCATGAAAACAAGCCACAGGAGAGGAAACCCCGCAGATCCACAAAACTTGAATCGTTCCATAGCAGTTTTTACAGCAGGTTTCAGCAGCTGACAGATAGGCAACCTGGATCAGACGCCAAGCATCGGAAATCGCCACTTTGCTGCCTGTTTGAAGCTCAGGATAAAAAAGAGGATTCAAGATGATCCAGCTTGATCTGTGCTGGTATGAGGAAAAGCTGAGTTGCCATATCAGCGAAGTATCAGCTAAACATAGATATATAAACATAGCTAAACTATCTATGTATAAACATGTAGTCACATGATGTCACATGCACATTTTAACTGCGACACATTCCAAAGAATTGAGAGAATTTGAAAGAACTTGAAGGGCTAGCGCTCCGCCATGTTGAGGTTCCTACAGTCCTTGCAGAATGTGGTTCCTACAGTCCTTCCTGCGGTGTGCACGGAATGAAGAGGACGACCGAGAACCGCTGGGTGGCTCGAACATGAATGGATTATTTTCCATTTCATAGGGATTTATAATAACCATTATTTTTGGATCCTTATTATGGATGGGATGACCATCAACCATTTTTTGTGAGTATTGACCATGGCTTATATATGGGATGTCATCCTTCCCAACTGACTGACTTTCATATTTTTCAGAGGGGTAGGGCTCAACCACCAACCAGATAGCACCAGAGATGGGACATCGAACCAGGACGAAGCGCGGGAGCCTCACCTGGGCGTGGACCCGGTGAGCTTGTTGGTCTGGAGCTGAAACCATGGTGAAAAAACAACAGCTGAATGAAACTGGGAATGAAACGCTTCCTGTAAGAGTTTGTGGACCTCTACAAGCTAAAGGTCTCCGGCAGGTCTCCGACAGGTCTCCGACAGGTCTCAACATAGTAGGTTTTTGCGGCGCCATTTCCGAGTCTTTCAGATTGCAGACAAGCACAGGAAATCAAAGATGCACCAAGAAAAACCAAAGACACTGCACTTCAATCCATGTGACCTCCGCAACTGACTGTCTGAGGCCTCACAAGAGTTCATCGAAGATTGCAAGGCCTCAGTTTTTTGGACCGAAGCTCGATGTGTTTCTATCAAACCTTCCTATAAAGGGCAAGGCAAGTGTCTTCATTCTCGTACTTTTCACACATGTTCAATCAATCAACTAACTAACAGTTTTCCAACTGCTCAGCTTCTCCTGGTCACTATCTTTATTTTGTAAAATTGACCCCTCAAGCTTCCGACCTTCATCAAACGTAACGACCAACTGTCATCTTATCATTTCGAACATTTTCTTTAAACTTAGATTTCAAGCATGTTCTGTTCAATCTCTGGATTTCGCCATCTCATCAGAAACAATTTCATAAACATCCCATCCCATCTATCTGTCCTTGCCACAACTATTGAACCGAGCATTTACAGTTGAACTGGTTTCAACCTATTGAAAGCAATCAGAAGCCGGTAAAAAGACAAAACACATATTAACACCCCAAAAGTTTGAACACTATTCATCACCCCAATAAGAAGCATCAGTACGAGTAAAATCCCCCCTTAATACAAGACCGATTATTTAAAAGCACCCAGTGGTTGACGCCCATTCTTGAAGCCCCTTTCACACATCCCATCCAGTTCAAATTCCTCCAAAACCACTATTAAAACCCATTAAAACTCATGGTACGAAACATCTTCACATATCTTCACATATCTTCACATATCTTCACATCTTAAATCCTCTTTTTTTCATCAATCTGAATCACCGCATACATCGCGATGGTGTCAATGAAATGAAATTGTCCCTGATCCCGAGCTGACACAGTGGATCACTCACAGCGCAGCCAATCAGAGGCCCTAGGATCGCTGAAGTCTTACCTGCCAGACTATCAGCGATCCTAGGGCCTCAATATTTGTTTTGTTGAAAAAGCCCTTTTGCGAGGAGACATTTCTGGCGGTGGAATGGAACAGAAAAAACATCATATTTACTCCATAATTATCATCATATCATTCCGTAAATCATGATAATAAGTTGGTTTATAATCCCCAGTAACTAGTTCGTTATTTGCGTACCATAAACCATAGTGACATTGGAGTTATGTTCACCAACTGAGTTATCGTTCCGTGGTTCCGTCGGTCAGGGCCTCTGCGATGTGGAGATGGTGGAGCCGCTGGGTGCCACCTGCTGCGAGCTGCACGGCGCGGTGGCCAAGGCGGTGCCGCCCACGGAGCTCACGGTGAAGGTGCCCGAGGCACGGTGGATCCAGGGGAGATCCAGTGGTGGTGGGGAAAACCCATGGGTTTTTTCCTAAGAAAAACGATGACTTTTTGTTCAAACACCATGGTTTTTCCGTATCAAACGACTTGAAAAATATGTTTTGATGATTTTTGATGAGAGCCAAGGATTTTTCGGAATGGTGGGTCTTTGATGCGTTTTATTGGGGTTGTAAGGTGTTAATGGGATGGACTGAGTTTTTAATGGCAATTGGTTGATCATCCATGTGTCTGATGGATCATCCATGGATCAAATGGGCGGGTTACCTTGATCCAGTGTTCTGATTTTCCCTCAAAATGATGGGGATGATTGTTCACATGGACATGGGTCGACATTTATCAAGCCTCCAAGATGGATGGTTTAACAAAGTGTAAAACAAAAACTGACCAACTGGGTACCCAAGTTGGATATTGCCTAGCTCAAAATGATTGAAACCTCCCGACAGATGGATGGTTGAAGGTCCTGAAACGGACCAATTTTTGGTCGGTTGCATTGGGTCACCCGGCAGGACTTTGTACAGGGAGGTGCCATAAAGGCCACCGGGTTCCTCGGCCGCAAAGCTCCGAGTTTGAGGCCTCTTGTTCAACCTCCAGCGACTCCAGCCGTAACTGCTTCGAGGTCCCAGCCAGAATCAAACCTGATTGGTGGTTTGGAAGATGAATTTTACGAATTTCCATTCACTTGGGAATGTCATAATCCCAACTGACTTTCACTCCATCATTTTTCAGAGGGGTGGGTCAACCACCAATCAGAAACAGCTTAGTCTGCTGCGAGGCCATTTGGCGAGGTTTCGCTGAGACCTCCACCAGGGGTGCAACAAGGGGAGTGTCTTGGAGAACAGGTTGTTTGGTGGTGAACATGGTTTTTATGACTTTCCATATATTGGGAATGTCATCATCCCAACTTGACAGTTTAAGGCGGAGCTGAGTTGACGGGTCTTCCTGCGATGAGCTCAGGTCGATTTGCTTCCGTCTTGCGCCTCCTTGCCAGCCCTTTGGCGGTTGGAGGTTTTCGGTGTTAGCTCCACTGTTTGGTCTGTAAGGTTTTGCATAGGTTTTGATGCAGCATCAAAACAGCAGGAAAAAAAACAGGAACGGCTCAAAACCACTCAAAACCTATCATGAAAACTATCTTTGGGGGGATGAACATCCATTTACCATAGTATTTCCAGGAAAAAACTTGGGGCAAAGCAGAAAAAAAAACCCAGGGTTTTGACTCATTCCGATACCCACATCATTTCTGGAAACCAAGGTTTCGTGTCACAGTGCCTCCATGGGCCAAGGGAGGTTATCAGGTGCGCGCGTTTGGCGTTGGCGGGGTATCAGATGGGTAGTACAGGTAGACATGGGGCTAGCCAAGAGAACCAGCAAAGTGAAGTCGGAACTTGTCTTTGAAGCCACACAGATTCATTACCCATAGGATCCATGTATGCTATGGCAACATTTACCATCAATATACCCCCAATGTTAGCATATATACCAGCACCATGGATCCTATGGGTTATATTTTAACATCACTTTGAGGACTCTGTTCTCGGCAAATCAGGGGAACTTAATTAGTCGAAACTGCTGGAAAACTCTCTGGGTCATGGTTTTTTGGTCATATCGCCGTTGAGGTTTTCCGATGATTTCCGATGTTTCCTAGCACTTCCCTCGTCTCAAGCTGCAGATATCTGCAGATTACGATGAACAACTGGAAGTTTTTGCCAAGACTCGTGCCTAAAGGGCCCAAAGTCCATGGCCCTCGATGGCTCGGCTTCCGCTGCAACTCTGGACTGGTGAAGCTGGAACATCTCCAGGGGTCGGTGTCCAAGCTGACATTGTGCCGGCCCAAAAAGTTGAATTCTCTTTCCTTGCCGATGATTCATGACCTCAGAAAGATTTATGCTGATCTCCCAAAGACTTCCAGCATTTTGCTGCTGGATGGTGAAGGGCGAGCATTGTGTGCAGGGGGTGATGTAGCAGAGGTCCGACAAGGTGTCTTGGATGGAACCAGCTATCCAGCTGACTTCTTCTATGATGAGTATGAACTGGACTACAACATTGCCACACTTTTTGAGCGACAACAAGTTCTGCAAGTCTCTTTGTGGGATGGCATTGTGATGGGAGGAGGGGTTGGTTTATCCATCCACAGCCCCATTCGCATTGCCACTGAGAGAACCATGTTTGCCATGCCCGAAACTGGCATTGGCCTCTTTCCAGATGTTGGGGCCACCTGGGCCTTGACCCGTTTAAAGGCTGGTGCTCATGTGGGGCTGCTGCTGGGCTTAAGCGGTGAACGCTTAGGTCCTGCAGACTGCATGTTCTCAGGTGTTGCCACACACTATTGTCCTTCCGAAAAGCTTCCGTTACTGGAAGAAAAACTTCAATCTATTGGATCTATGGACATCTCCGTGGAAAATGTCTCAGCTTTCATTGAGGAAGTGGCTGCTGGTGCCCAACCCGCTGATGAAAAAGCCCATCTTGCGGCCAATGAAGCAGCGATCCAGCATTGCTTTGGAGGCACGCCCAGTGCTGAGGAGATTTGTGGGCGGCTCAAAGGGATGAACAGTGGATGGTCAGAGAAGATGTTGAAGGCCCTGATGTCCAAAAGCCCACTTTCCGTGAAGGTTTCTTTGGAAGCCTTGCGACGACATCAAGAAGTCACCCTGAGGGAGGCCTTCATCGCAGAGTACCGACTTTCGCAGTGGTTCATGCGGAAAGCTCCGTTGAGTGATTTCTGTGAAGGAATCCGAGCAGTGCTGGTCGACAAGGATCAGGCTCCGAAGTGGCAACCCTCGTCTCTGGAAGAGGTCACTCAGGAGCAGGTGCAGCAGTTTTTCACAGAGCTTCCAGCAAGTCATCACCGCGGAGATTTGAAGATTTGAAGTGAGAGATGGCAATGGCAATTCCGACAGCATCAAACCAGGAAAACGAGAGGCAAGCACATGTGTTCCACCTTTATATATTTTTTTTTTTATAATTAAGAATATAATAACAATAATAAATAAAAATAAATAATAATAGTAATGATAATAGTAATAATAATAAATAATAATAGTAATAAAAATAGTAATAATAATAATAGTAATAATAATAGTAATAATAATAACAATATTATTCATTTTTTTCTGGGTCAAATCCCAATCTCAAAGCCTTGCAGCTTGGAACCTACCCTTCCGCGCCCAGTGCCCGTTTCCCGCCAGGCCCGTTTTCATCTCGAAGATGGAGATGAGGTGAGTGCCACCTTGGTTGCAGAGCGATTCAGAAACCTCGCAATCCCTTCCCTGATACTCAATACCCCCCTTAACTATTGGGCCCTCCTTAAGATAGATTCATTACATTTTCAAACTTTCGTTTGGGGGCAGTTAGGTGGGAAAATCTACGGTTGAAAGATGTTGAAAGCATGGTTTTTACACCCAAATATGGGCGTAATCTGTGCAGATTTTACCTCCAATCCTTCTTACGCACTTCGGGGAGAACGGTGCAATTGATCTCTGCACTAAACTGTCGCTAAACATCCAAGAATTGCCAAGCATAGGATATTAGTCATATCCTACTTTGATATGGACATGATTCATGGATAGTCATGGATCATTTCTCGAAAATTGTGGTTGCCTCTGTTTCACCGACTCCAAACTGAACTGAGGTGAAGGTTCCAAATGGACTTCAACCTGGTGATAGCTTCGAGGTTTTACCACCAGCCATGATGGTGAAGTTGCTGGAACCTCATGGAGACCTGGGGACCATGAAATGGGATACCTAGTGGTAGATGACTTGGCTACCTGGTTGGGGTCCCATGGCTTTCATGTTTTGCTGTGAAAGATTGCAGAGCTTTGATCCGTGGCCATGGCCATGATGCGATGGCCACGGCAATTGCCGGTGCATGAATGTTCAGGTCTTGGGATCATATTTTTCATGATCAAAACTTACCCTCTGGTTATGACATTGCCAGTTCGCCATGGAACATCACCATGCTTTTAATAGGTAAACCATCTATTTCTATGGGCCATGGCTTCCATAGCTATGTTAGTCATAACCAGATGGTAACCAACAACAATCCAACAAACATCAAATATTCATAGAATTGGATGATGGGAAATTTTACAGGAAAGCCCTATATTTGATGGTAAAAACCATGGTTTCCTGTAGATTTTCCCTTAAACCAATCCAATGGAATATGGGTTGGTGTAGAAACTGACACCGGAGACCAGACCGGCTTTTGAGCAAAACCGGTCCATTTTTTGGTTGTTCCCGAGGCCTGAAAAATGCCAGCCGAACGACAGAATCATCTTCTGGAGCGAAGCCAAAGGTTCCGAAAGAGAACTGAGCGTTTTGGGTCAAAGTTGTGGGATTTCTATGGATTTCTCCCCCAAAAAAATCAATGGTTGATACTGATGGTTCATTCATTTGTGGATACCACCCATTTTGTTTTGTTTCGCTTATCTATCTAAGGATCGGATGAAGGGAACATCTACAGGACACGTCCATCATGTATCTTCCATGATCATCCCACTTTGTCTTCAATTATCATCCCACTTTATCCCATGAATATCCCATGAATAATGGTTGGTAATTGGAATAACCATTAATTCCAAGCTCTACGAATCACAATCGAATCACGATCATATCTCATGAAAAATCTCATGAATATGTTTATCCCACTGTATATCCTATAGAATCCTAATTTCGAGTGGTAAAAATAATGGCCTTTCCGGAGCCAGGAAGCCGATGTCCAGAGGGCTGGTATCGCTTCAGGATGCCACAGGATGGGAATGGATGGATGAATCTGATGAATGAAAGAGACACGCCTGGAAAATAATGTAGAATTTACGAAGGAAGCAAACATGAGGTCATGTATACTGTGTGTTGAATTTCCATCTGATACCCAAATGTGCGTCCCTGCGTCCTGGTCTCATAACCTATGTTGGTCTTGCTTAGATCCAACATTGAGTTTTGTACCCCGCGGAAAGGTTGGTAATTAGTATCCTAGTATCCTTACCATGAAGCGCAGGGGTGCATTTTCCAAGTAGGATTTCCATTCGTATGTTGGTGGAACATGCTTGAGATACACTGCCTGACCTGTTGCAACAGAGTTCACGCATCATCAACCAGCGCAGCCAGGGATTTTCACCGGGAACAGTGGTCTCTGTGCGTATCCCGGTGATGCCAGCGATAATGCAGCAAGCAGGTGGAACCGGCAGATTGTGGGAACTGAGCTAGGAGACCATCGGTTGATGAGGGGATGAACATGTACCGCCTTTCCACTGTGTAAAGCCGCGCGCGGACCTCTTGTAAACGCAGAAGTCAATCGGATTCTGTTGTCTTTATGGAGTCAGAAGTCAGAAGTTTTTTTTTCTCATTGCAATCCTTTTGCTTTCAACAAACAGACTAATTGAACGCTCCCAAAATTGCCATATTCCCAGCCCCAAAAAAGGCGCGGATTTTGTCAGGGAACATCTTGGACTTTTGAGCTGCTTGAAAACTGCAGGCTATTCACCACCTCCAAATTCGGCAGAGTCCCCACTGCCGCGCGTGAGCCTCAACAATGGGAACAACTACAACGACCCGATTGATGAGGACCTTCTTGTGCCCAACTGGGTGAGAATAGCACGAACACTGAAGTAACGGGTTGGGCAAGATGTTCCAGTATCGAATTATCGAATCCGGATGCATCTCACTAATTAGTTTAAATATGGAATGTGATTGGGAGGCGCCCTGGAAAAACATAGTGTGTGAAAGTTTCCCAATCCTGGAAACCTTGGGGCAATGTACCCGAGTGCGACATAGCTTCGAGAGTCTTAGCATGGCTTCTCGTTCGATGAATGCTTCGGATCAAAAGAGCTCTGCCGGAAATATGAAACTTCAGGGCTAAATAGTACTGGTATCATACATGACAAGTGAACATGGGTTTGTCTAAAAATTGGTAATTACCCCCAATTGCCCCAATTCCAATGTTTTGTCATCTTTATCCCCATCAAAATGGTCATTTGAGGGGTATTACCATTTTCACACGTGACACACCCATATGTGCTTTCCAGTGCACTTCACTGAACGCGTGGCAATCGCCTTGCAGGGTGCTGATGCCAAGGGTGGCAAAGGCCCGGTGAATGGTTCCAAAGGCACAGATGCAAAAGGCGGAAAGGATGGTAAAGATGGCAAGGGTGGCTACAATGGCAAGGGCTACGATAGCTACAAGGGCTATGGCAAGGGAGGCCATGATGGCTACAAGGGCCATGATAGCTACAAGGGCCATGATGGCTACAAGGGAAGCTACGATGGCTACAAGCAGGGCCATGATGGCTACAAAGGTGGCCATGATGGCTACAAAGGTGGCTATGATGGCTACAAAGGCGGCGACGGCTACAAAGGTGCCGATTCGCGGCCCAAGGGTGAGAAGGGTGAGGCCAAAGGCTACGGCTGGCATGAGAAAGGAAAGGATGGAAAGGGAAAGGAGAAAGGTGGAAAAGATGCCCCAAAAGGCGGCCGTGGTGGAATTTTGCGGCTGATGGTGTTAATTCTCACAAAGCCTGTCCCAACCCGACCAATGTCAGGCAGAATCAAAACCAAGCCTGGTTGATCGGGGTGGTTCCCTCATCGTTTGTGTCCCTAAACCGCTCTTGGGGCTATAGTTGCTCGAAAGGTGGTCTTTGAATAGGGGCGCAGATGATCAGATGAGCTTAAAAACTGCCACGCAGGTTGCACAGACCAAGCGTATCGTCTGTGCCCCTAAACCTTCGTGGTGCTAGTGGCAAATGTCACTTTTTGAGGGAAGTTTCCCACGAAAGCTTTGGTTTCACATCTTCAACTTTCACTTTTTGAGAGAAGTTTCGCACGAAAGCTTCGTTTTCACATCTTCAACTTTTACTTCTTGAGGGAAGTCTCGCAACCTAAAGGTTTCTGCCTATATGGTGCCATGATAGTTCCCCCTCCCAACCTAAAGGGTCGTATCCGTCAGCAGTATGTTTCTAGTGATATTCTTCCTATATGGTGCCGTGATAGTTCACCCGTATCCCTCAGAAGTATGTTTCTAGTGATATTCTTCCGTAATTATTCCTATATGGTGCCATGATCCCTCCCTTCTCAACCTAAAGGGTCGTACCCTTCAGAAGCATGTTTCCAGTGATATTCTTCCCATATGGTGCCATGATAGTTCGCCCCCTCCCAACCTAAAGGGTCGTATCCGTCAGCGGTATGTTTTCTAGTGATATTCTTATATGGTGCCATGATAGTTCGCTCGCCTCCCAATCTCAAGGGCCGTACCCCTGGGAAGTATATTTCTCTGTGAGAGTTTAGGGGCGCAGGTGATCGTTTTAGGCGCGCAGATGATTGCAACTCACCTCGAAGTTAAGGGGCGCAGATGATCGTTTTTTAGGGGGCGCAGATGATGAGTGAACCATCGGGGTCCCATACAGTAAGAGTGGAAACCTCTAATGTTGGAACCCAAAGATTGTTTCTCAGGACTTGACACCACTCTCTGGTTACCAGCCTTTCATAAGCCGCGAGAGTTGTCCTGCGGTGTTGTTGCGACCATGCCCGTCTTGAGGCAAAGGTGAGAAGGGCAAAGATGGAAAAGACGGAAAGGGAAAGGGCAAAGATTGGAAAGACGGTAAAGAGGGACGAGACCCCAAGGGCCTTGCCAAAGGCAAAGGAGAGGGGAAGGGAAAGGCCGAGAAAGGCAAGGGCAAGGACGAGGGCAAAGGACGCGAGAAAGGCGGGAAAGGCAAGGATGGGAAAGGGAAGAAGGGCGACAAGGGCAAAGGAAGACGACGAGGCGGTTGGGTGGGATCTTGTCAGTTGCAGTTGAGGGGAAAGTTTCGTTTTTCAAGATAGGGTTTGTGATTTCCGTCAAGAGGGGATCTACTTTGTTGATCTTTGTTGGACATGTAATTTCAGAGCCTCACGTGACGTTGGGTAGATGATTGACAGTGCAACACACACTGGAAGTAGTTTGGCGCCATCACTGGATCGACTGGCAGCAGCTTGGCCATGTCCTCCGGCTTGGATCTTCCACTGGTCGTTCCTCTTGTCACGGTTCTTTCCAATCAGGATCCAAACCCAAAAAGCTTTAGGTTTAAAATGATGGTTTATCAAATCTCAATTAAAATTTCCCGGGGGGATAGGCTCTTGTTTGGCATCAACGCACTTCATGTCCGTTCGAGAAAACGGACGTGACGCCGCTGGAGGCAATGGCATTGTAGGTGAACTGGTCCCCCAGGCGCTTGGGGTGAAGCCATTGCAACTTCAGTAGCCCCATGTAGCCGGTGGATGTGTGTTTGGTTCAGTTTGACCAGTTGTGAAATGGTATCATATACATACATATTATACACTATTATACAATAATATATATATATATATATATATACATATATATATACACATACAGTACAGTACAGTACAATGCACACACACACACGCAGATAATCATACTGTTACACATGAGAAACGCATGCAATGCAATTTGGTGGAATTGCTCGGAATTGATGGCTTATTCACCACTTTGCTTGGCACCCCATGGTATCCACCAATGTCAGTTGTTACAGGAGAACGCAGAGACCAAGGGCCAATTTGCCGAGGAGACGGAGCTTGGCGCGTGCTGAGTATAGGTAGGAACTCACGGAATTAGCATTATATACAGTATATAGATATAGATATGGATTAGGCCAGCCAGGTAATTAGGTAGGTATGGAGGTAAAAAGGTAGTAGATCGATAAATGGACGGACGGACGGACGGACGGACAGACAGACAGACAGATAGATAGATAGATAGATAGGAGCGTACGTAGGTAGGTGGATCTATACATATCATATAGAGGTAGAAGAGACTGCAGATCTACACACACACAAAGGGTACATACTTGCATTTTGCATAGAATACACATGAATGCATCGGGTGGCACCGATCTAAAACCCACATATCAATGGCTTTTGATGACTGGTCATCTCAAACCACTTCGTTTCTGCCGGCGTTCAGGATTTTGACTTCGAATCATCAGCGCAGAAGTTTGACAAGGCGCGTCTTTGCATTAGGTGTCATCAACTTCTGCGCGTCGTGATTCGCCATTGGCCCAGCTGGGCCCGTTGGCCCCGGGCGGCCGCCCAGGTGAGAGTCGCAGATGATCTGAAACCTCTTGAAGGCTGGATAAAGATGGTGCGGGTACTGTAGACCCAAGGGGGCTCTGTGGCTGGATTTGTCTCAAGAATGGGACACCCCGAAAGCATCCAAAAGCTATTTTGGATGGGAAATGATGAACCATGATGAACCAGTGGATGCACTGGATATTTTTGGAATACACCAATTTGACTTGTATGGACCTCAGAGGCCCTGCCGAATTTGGCTTTTGCAGCTCCAATATATTCCAATACTTGACCAATAGTTTCAATAGTTCTCCCGTTTCATTGGGTGTTGAGTGCTCAAAGTTAGAAGGTCGATTCAATTCGATTCTGATAAATTTCTGAAGTTGAATGAAATGGCCTCATTGTACTTGGACCATTCGTGTTGCTTGCTCGTCGCCGTGTCCAGGTTACGATAAAGGCAAGTCCTTTTTCGATTCCATCTCTTGTGAGGTGCGGGATGGCAGAGAACACAAAATCATGCCGCGCCCTAAAATGGATGATTTCGTCATCCTAGGGCTGTGTGATTTCTGATGTTTTATTTTCAACATGTCCATTGATTTCTGCTGAATTCTGATGTGTCTTTCGTGGGTCTTTCATGAATAAAAACATGGAATTTGGATTCGAAAATGTGGTAAATTCCACCGAAATCCTGAATATGTGTAAGATTTACCCTCTGGTAAACTAACATAACTATGGAAAATCACCATGTTTCATGGGAAATTCCACTATAAATGGCCATTTTCAATAGCTATGTTAAATTACTAGAGGGTACATGGCCTTTTCAGGACTTCCCCGGCCCAACTCGCAAGGCCACGGAGCGCAGTGGAGAAGCAGGTCGGCGAGCGCAGGACAGAGAGAAGGCGGGTGATTTGATGATACTCATGATGTGTAGATTACAGTATATATAACTTAACGATAAAGCCATTAAACACATATTAAAAAACATATCATATATAGCCACTGATATACACATATATATATATATGTATATTAATATATATGTGTATATATATATGATAAATATGTGTAATTTGTACTGAGTTTCCCCATTTCTGGCAGTACCAGTACGGCTGCTGTTACTACTGCAACTACTGTTGATTGGTCATTACCGGAAGTCATGCTACCTAACTTATTGAACGTTATGATCGCCCACAATAGGGCTACCCATTACCCATTTATGGAGGTGAACCCAACAAATGGATGATCAGCCAGTTGTATATGGGATAATACCACAAGTTGCGGACTTACTGAGGTTCTTAACCACTTCTATCATTATAGCATGATATATACATCATACAATTACACATGATATGTACATATGTACGTACGTACATGCATGCATTACACTACATTACACTACCTTACCTTACCTTACCTTGCATTACATTGCATTATACTACACGACACTACCTTACCTTACGTTACCTTGCATTACATTACATTACACTACACTACATTACACTACATTACATTACACTACCTTACCTTACCTTGCATTACATTACATTACACTACACGACACTACCTTACCTTACGTTACCTTGCATTACATTACACTGCATTACATTACATTACACTACCTTACCTTACCTTGCATTGCATTACATTACACTACACTACCTTACCTTCCCTTGCCTTGCATTACATTACACTACATTACATTACACTACCTTACCTTACCTTGCATTACATTACACTACCTTACCTTACCTTGCATTACATTACATACATATACGTATACATATATACATATTTGATCATATTTGTAGAGTTTGCACATTAGCGGCTATCATTTTTGATCATAATGATATATAAGTGATAGTGATAGTAATAATGATCATGATGATAGTCATGATAGTGACAATGAAAATGATGCTAGTAATACCAATGTATAATCAATTCATGGCAAGTTGTAGATAGTTGTACTAGATCTCCACGCGTTGGTTGGGTTTTATTCATCCCAGTCCCGATTTTCTGCCCAAAAATGGGGTATAGAAACATATGGTGAGCCCTCAGATTCCCAGCTATCGATGGCAGGGAATGGTCCAACATGTGGTGCGCTTCGCATCTAAAAATCGACCCAACCTGGTTATGACTAACATAGCCATGGTATAGATGGCCCATAGAAATAGATGGTTTACCGAACTGAATAGCATGGTGATTTTCCATGGCAAACTGGCAATGTCATAACCAGATGGTAAAATCATCTAACTATAGGAACTATGAAGCATAGTCAATTCGCCGATGTTCACCGTTTGGGTCCCGAGTCAAGTTCCAGGCTCGGGATGCCGACCTTGCCACCTTTGGCAAGAGATGAGGAGCGCATCCTGGAAACAGCCAATTTTTGATCAATAAGATCAATAAGCAAAGGAGGGCCCCCCACTTTTTGCAGTTTTTTGTTTGTGGTTGAGTCTGGTTGAGTCACATCAAGAGTCCAATCAACGGTGCTGTGATCCCAGCATCAACGTAGATTCAGTAGACCCCTTTTTCGCTCTCCGAAGAATCGCCTTGTAGATTCCACCTGCAGGATTTTATCGCTGAGTAGTGCTGCCGGCAGCCAGATGGCATCAGATGGCACAAGGATCTGTCTCTTTTTCAACATGGGTCGTTAAATGTCCCCATTGAACATCACCCAACCATTAGGTATACCCAAAATGGGACAGTTACCAACCCCTGTTCAATCCAGATTTGCAGTCCTGTGGGTTCATTGTTTCTTTCCACATGGTTCCCTTGGAGTCTTTGCCTCTGGTTGGGTCCGCAAGCACCCGACGACCCGTGTTTCTCGCGCTCTCGCGCTTCTCGTTCCCTCCGAAACTTTGCAAAGTGAGATGCTGATTGTACGAGGCTGAGAGGCATTCTTTGCACATCGGTTCTGGAGCTTTTAGTGGCTGCCTTATTCACATTTCCAAGTCATGAGGACTCCACAGAATTCAAAACTTATATCCTGCAAATCGACATTTATAGCCCTTGGCCGTGGCCATGTAGTTTCAGGTGGTGAAACTCTGAATTTCCTGAAACGAAAGAACCCCTAAAGATATCTTCATCAATTGTGCATGACCCTTATGTTGCATCAGAACTTCAATCGGTCTGGCGCAATTTGTAAAGGTCCATCTTCACAAGTCACCATAGATTGCCACATCATGCCACATCATTTACCGTAGATTTCCCATCGGTTTTAACTTTTAACCATCGATTTCCATAAAAATACCATAGGATCCATAGGTTTCCACAGATGCCCACAGGTTTCCCATAGATTTTCCACAGATTTCCCATAGATGTTCCATCGGTTTCCAAAGATTTCCCAACGACTGCAGAGATTCGGACCGGTCGCCGGCCTCAAACGCGAAGCCATGCGAAGCCATGCGAAGCCATGCGAAGCCACGGCCCAGGAATGGGTGGACAACTATGATTTTACCAGTGGATTGTTTTTTCATGGTTTTTCTCTACATTTTCATGTTTGAAAGCCAAATTTCGGAACCAGAATTATGGAAGAAATGGGGAACTTCAGATACTTCCGTAATCCTCCACTTCCGTTCTGTAAATTTGTCGGCGATTTGTCGATCACCGGTGTTCACCCAAAGGAGCGAAGGATTGTGCTCGATTGGCCCGGCCAACCAGCAGGAAAAGATGCCGCATCAGCGGCAGTTGGGACGTGCAGTTGTAATGTCGCTCGCATCGTGGGAAAATGGCCGATGCATTTCTCGAAGTGGGTTTGTCTGAGGATAAGGGACCATCAAATCCAATGGTTTATCATCATTTCTCATTAAAAGATATTAAAAGGGGTACCATTTTCAGATGCGCCCAGGTGCTGATCTGGTACAAAAAGAAAACGGATGAAAACAAGCAGAACTGCCAGGGCAGACTAGCCACCGGAAAAGGCACATTGTTCGTCGTTTTTCAAGGGAGAATCGACACGGACAAGTATAATACGAGCCTCAATATTAACCCCTTGTTTGGATTTCTTTGGGACGTGGTGTTTTTCTTCCCCCCAACTGGTAAACTTGGGTACAACTTACTTGGGCAATTCTGGTTTATCAGTTTATCAAATGAGGTTGAATGATCATTTGTGGCAACAAACAGCTACCCTTCCACCAAAAAACGCAAATCTGCAGCTCCGCGGCCCATTCAGATCAAGGATTTACAGCCGATGTGTGAAATGCATGAGATTTCAAGTTCAGATACCGCATTGATGGCCCCTCCCCCGGAAGAACTAGAACCATTCTAAAGAAAGAAGCTGGGGTTGGGGTTGGCCAACTTATTGTTTCCGATGAGGATTTTAAGTGACAGAAAGCATAAAAATCACTGTCCTATGAAGAGATTTTTTGATGTGGCAGGATGGTAACTAGGTCCCTCAATGAGAGACATCCAGCCTCAGCTGGGTAAACTTGACAACAGAGGAGTTGAACGAAGCACCTCAGCCAGCTGCTCCGTTGGTCAACGGGCTGCATCTGACGGGTCATCTGACCAAGGACGGTTCCAAGATGTTTCTGGTGTCGTGTGCGCAAGAAAGAGGTCAACCTTTTCCAGATCTCAAGTGCTTAAACGGCTTAACCTAGAGTTTTCAGCGGGCAATTCACTAAAATCTGTTTTTCATGTGGACTTGGGATATAGTTCGGAATTGGAACATTTTGGGATATTTGACATTTGGGATTCGGGATTTGATTCGTTTAGATTTCAACATAGACTTACCCGGCCTGGTAAACCTTTACATCACTATGGAAAATCACCATGCTCATGGGAAAATTCACGAAATTTCCACTGGGCCATATTTTTCCATAGCTATTTTGACATAACCAGAGGCTGCTTCCGGACCAGGAGATGTTTAAGGCCACCGGTGAGATGACCACCGATTCAGACGAGGACGACCGATTCAGAACTGGGAGCACCAACAATTTTTTTTTGGGGGGATAATGAATGTGGATAGAATGGTGATATAAAACATTATAATTATCCGCAGTTGGATGTGGATAGACTGGGATTATAATATATAAAACTGTAACTTCACTATCAACATGAAGCAAGAGTTGGATTTTTCCTGGGTTCGTCTCAAAATGGGGACCGGCAATTTTGGATGGAGAACGATCTTGGGGATCTTGGGGATCAATCGATCAATCTTGGGGTTCCCTTTTGAGTTTGCCACTGCTTGGTTCCACAAAAAACAAGATTGCTGCAAAGTCAAAAATGGCGTTGGTCCCGAAAAAAATCTGGAACTCCAAACTCCGTTTGTTTCAAACCATGTTCCACAGATTTTGACATATTTCAATGATCCACAAGGCGATATTTGATTTTCCCAAATCTAATTCTGGATATCAGATCCAAAGATATGTTGAGGTTTAGCGCACCACTGATGCGAGGACTATTCTGAGATCTCTGGATCAGATCGCGATGAGGCGCAACTTGAGTAGCAGAGACCCGCACCATGGTGACATGGAGCATTTCCAACAAGAACAACCAGTTCTGACCGTCTCTGACCTCCAACAACAAGTCACAACAAGGTTTTGGATCTGAACAGAATGACCAAACTGTCTCCCCTTTTTTGTGGATCACCGAGTGCAGGAGATCACCTGGATAGAGTGGTTTTGCCACTTGAAGGACGGTGGGAGACAAAAAAATGGTACCATTTGATGTTAGGAAAATGATGTTTTTTCTTGTTCCCAGAATTTCGTTTGAAAAACAGTCTTTCCCAGAATTCGTGGGAAGATCTATCGAAAAACCAACCTTTTATTACAAAACCATGGGCCAAAGACAGGGTGAAGTGGGCTTGGTATCTCAAACGGCTTGGCCATGTGATGGTTAGAATGTGATGGTTTCAATCAATGTTTATCCATGTTTACTAAACGTTTATAGCATGATTTTTTTTCGCTGTTCTCCATGGGATGGTCGGATGGTGGGGAATTCCCGTTTTTTTTTTTCAGCTGCATCCGAGGCCAAGATTTGGTGATACTTGTGGAGTATATCTTCCTAAAGAACTAACCACAAATATCTGTTAGATCTCCAGAGGGTGATTAACCAGAATATGATATTTGGTGATTATATTTGATCTCTCTAACTCTCTCTCTCTCTCTCTTTTGGTTGACGTTCATAGAGCTCTTGTTAGGGAGGGATTGCTGAAAAGCCAGCCATTCTGGTGAGTGATGGGGGATGGTTAGTCAATGGGGAACATCATCATGAACTATTGGATTTTAGGTGATTTGTCAAACCAACCATCATGAACCACTGGAGTTTGGGACACCCCATCCAACCATATCCAACCAAGCGGCGGTTGTGAACCGTGTTGAGTTTCAACGTTGGTCGCAGGGCAATGAGTTCTTTGTGGAGGTGGATGAGGATTATATCCAGGTGCTGCATCCCAGTTTGTGTTGAGCACGTAAGTTCTCGAACTCAAGGAACAGGCACTTGCAAAAAGGAAATCCAACGCATGACATTGACAACTTGTTCGCCATGAGAGGTTTGGGGACTGACTTTATCTAGGATCTGTGAAACTACAGCCAAGTACCATAAGAAATGAAACTATCAGTATCTTAAGTACCATCCAGGGGCAACATAGAGTCTTCGGTGAAACATCCATCATTCATTTCCTCTGGCAGCCGACTGGTGAAGGATGATTTCAATCTCACTGGTCTCAGTGCACAGGCTCGACTGCTTTGGAGCTTCAATTTCTTATTCCTTTCTGTTGGCATATCTGAAAATGGGTTACACCATGTTATACCATGTTATACCACCAACTGGTCATTTTAATTGGGAAAGTATGATAATCAACTCAACTATTAAAATGACAACAGCCCTTTTTTTTTGGCAACTCATAGCGACCAACCTGGGATTTTGTTGAAGAGAATCATCCCAATCGGCTTATATTGGAATGATGTCCTGATTTGGAATTATTTGGGATACATATGGATACATGTCATTTTTGTTTAGAATCATCCCAATCATCTTTCGGACTGTCGGTCAGTTCGCTATGAGTAAAGCTTCTTTTGGCTGGGTCTGTCGGTCCCCTCCCAAAACTGTCTCTGATAAACTGTGGACGGCCTGCTGGGTCGCTGCAGATAGAGCCCGCTACAGTTCTCCCTTCGTTCGGTCGATTCTGTTCGGGGGGGTTTATCATCTTGATGCTCTCTGGGCGGCTCGTCTTGTCACTGCCTTGTTGCGTTACTCTCTTCGCTTTCAGGGCTGTCCCCCTTGGTCGCTCCGCTTTGGGAGTCCCTGTGCTACTCTCAATACCTGGCTGCTCCGATGTCACTGGGTTCGCGTCCGTCCTTGGGTTTGGCAACATCCTTTGGGGGGGGTCAAATTGGATCTTTCCGTTCCTCTTTCCCCTCAACTCGTCGATGGTTGGATTAACCATTGTAGGCACGTGCTTCGTGTTGGTTGGCGCGCTTATCAGTTCAAAGAATGGTGTGCTTCCTCCCGTCACGAACTTCTCGAAATTCCGTCTCCTTTACATTGGTTTCAAAAAATCAATTGGGGTGATGCTCGTGATTGGGCTACCACTACTGCCTCCGCTGCCACTGTGTGCCTTGGTGCTACTTATAGTCCTGCTCACTGGCAACATAAAGATCCTTCTTGTGCTGGTTGCATTTGGCCCGGGTGCTCCTCTCTCGGTCATTTCCATCATGTCTTTTGGGAGTGTGCTTCCCGTCCCCACTTCGCCCCCGCGCGTCCTGCTTCCCCCTTTCTTGCTCGCTTCGGCTGGTCTGCTGGGGAAGACCCACAAATTGTCCAATCGGTCCGTGTTTGGCTCTCTTTCGTCCAGTCCCAGCTTTGGAAGGTTCAATATGGTTAATCCCTGTCTGTCCCTCCTTTCTGGGTCTCCTTACCTTGTCCCCGTGGTTGGCTGTCTGGCCATTTCTATGGTGACTCCTTTTTGTGTGCTACACCTGTCTCACTAAGGAAATTCTGTTTCACTTAGGTTCTTTTTTT